>JGI24509J20081_1000258_pt1 | contig 37591 bp, 36 predicted proteins | sample LinPmetageLP29_FD_20081 | JGI IMG/M metagenome (IMG submission 20081) | reverse complement strand
AAAAAAAAAAAAAATTAACGAACTCGCTTTTTATTGCTGAACCTCGCTCCAATCCGTGCCCAAAGGCGCCATGTTCGCCGTGATTGGCTGCGCATACGAGAACGCTTCGAACACTTCTGGCGTGATTTCGTACGATCCAGGGTCGTCTGCAGTCATTACGGCGTTGGGCATGCCGCCTAGCAAGTGTGTCGGTGGCATCTGCGGAATGTCGCTCATGTGCGAGAGGTTGAAGGCACCGATGGGTTGTTGGAAGGTGTTGTAGCCCGGGAGCATGGAGGCGGTTGGGTTTAGTGCTGGTGTCCCCTGCGTACCCATGGCTGCTCTGTTCTGCTGGTGATGATGGTGGTTACCAGGAGAGACGTGGCGCGATGGACCGTTGACAGGAGATTGGCTGGAGTGAGTTTGGTGAGAAGGTTGTGGAGGCTGGGATGGGGGGTTTTCGGGAGGAGGTCGGGTGACCCCGGGAATGTGGATGTCGATGTGAAGTTTCTGGAGTTCCTGGTAGACGAGGTTGAGGGCCGTTGTGATTACCGGGTTAGACACCTTCACTCGTTCCAAGGCGACAATGCAGAACTTCAGCTTATCCAGTGTGCCCGGTGCGGCGTATTTCAGTGCCTGAATTTCGAGCAGGAAGATTGAGGCCGCGGTGTAGATGCTGTACGCAAGAGAGAGGACGACGTGATTGTCCCCAAATGTACGGCGGTACAGATCAAACAGTGACAGGATCGTCGTTGCCGATGCCATACACTGGATAAGATGGCTCTTGTCATATGAATCTTCCCGTGTCTTCCACAAACCGCGGGAGCAGAGGATGGGACGGTGGAGTAGAATATTAACAGTATGATATAAACAGCTGGATTGGAGTCAGCAAGGAAACGATTGAAATTGCCGACGTGAACGGTCAAGACATACTTCAAAGTTATACTGTGACTTGGCGGGCAGTAAGGCGGCAGGTCTGTCGCAATGAGCTTCAGGTAGTCGGGAAGCTCATCCCACCAATTGCTCAGGTTTCTGGCTTGCTCTTGGACACAATCAAAGAACTCGGCCTCGGTGCTTTGACGCATCGGATCGTAGATATGCACCAGAATCTGGTTCAGGATCTCAGCCAGCCCGCACGTCTGAATAAAGCACGTGGTTGAATGTGCCTGTGTAGGCGGGTAATGTGCGCCATCAGGGAAGCTCACGCCATGCGGAGTCCAGATTTCGATCTCGGAAGTATCATCGACTATAAAATATGAGTATCTATACAAAAATGAGTTTCCAAGAAAAAACATAGGAACATACGGATCATCCGCGGCGGGCTGACACGAGAGTGCTGCATGATCGGGGCGCGGCCAAAGTATAGGGAGATAATCTTGTCCCAGAAATAACAGCTCCAGAAGAGTCTGTTGCGGATCTCGATATCTTCATCACTTAGATGTGCCGATCCGGGATACTTCCGACTGTCGATCGATATTCCCAAGTCATCCAGTAGCCGGAAGGCCATACCGCTGTACAGCCATGCCTGTGTCCGGTTTCCGCGACCGCATTCCTGCGCACTAAGAAGCAGTAGTGTTTGAATTGACGGGATGCCTGCATATCCCACTCTTAGCGAGTCGAAGAGTGCTGTCACGGCGCGTTGGTAGAATAGTGCTCCACCCTCGAAAGATTCCAGGAGCGGGCCGATCCGAGGTTCGGCTTTGCACCACCGCACGGAATGGGAGAGCACGGCGTTCATTAAGGCGTCCGAGTAATAAGGTCCATTGATTTTCATATCACCTGCGAGTGGGTCAGTACGGGTCAGGTCCACTGAGGAGATGGTGGGACGGACGTGTAAATGCAGGGCGATAGACAAAGTTGAACAGCGGCTGGATCCAGCTCCAGTGTGAATCGAGAAGATATTGGAAAGGTTCCTGCAGGTCGGTCAGTTCAAGGTCGCACAAGCTTTCTCGAGCTGCAGTGCCAATCATATCATACCGGCATCGCAGCCATCTGCTCAAAGGCCCGTTCCCGCCATGCACTGTTGATCAGCCGCTCCTTGCGGGCTTCGATCTCCTGGGCGAAATGCGAGGTCGACGTCGTCTCGTTAGCCATACCGCTGGGCAACTGGAACAGGCTGGTTGGGCCGTGGAAAGAGATGCGACCGTCATTCTCGACATTCAATCCATCGAACTCCCTCGCGAGATCCTGCGTGTCATCGGTCTCCGTCTTGATTCGGCGGCCAGCGCTCGAGCTGGACTCTGCTACTGAGGCTGGCGAGCTACCCTTGTGTGCCTCCATCTCGGCCTGCTGGCCGCGAAGCTTGAACAGCGCATCTTCTAGCTGGCCCACCCTGGCTTCCAGCTGTTTGGTATAGGATAATGTTGGGGCTCTGGGCAGGTGGAGGAATGTCAATTACCGGTGCGACCGGGTATTCCAAGGGAAAGTACTCACAAAGTGTACACACACTCCTCGCCTCTTGCTGCGCAGCGCGAGCACGACGGACTAGCTCCGTTGCACTTGACCTGTTAAAAGGTCAGCTTCAGCCCATTGGCACATGGTCACATCGATCTCGGGATTTGCCCGATCCGTGCCCACCTTGCGCTTGCGACACGCCTCGCATGAGAAGGCACTCTTGCGAGGAAATGCCGTCTTACGAGGCACGTCGGCCATTTCGGAGGAAACCCTTCACCACCGTCGGACGAAATTCATCAAATACATGGGGCGTGGTACTCGTACCCCACTGATCAATGCAGTTGAGGCTAAAAGGAGAAGAGGGGGGAAAAGAAGAGAAATTTGGCTCCTATGAGCGTGGGGCTTTGATCGCGGGGAGGTTTGTTAACCTTCTTCCTTCAGTGGGCCACTTTTGGGTTTTTTGGGGGGGAAAGTTCTCAGGTCTCAGATAGCTTACTTCTGTACGGAGTAGTGAAATGGTTAATTGACGATCACTTGACTCTCTGGAATTTAGCTTCAGGATTCAATTCGAAATCCGTTCGGACAAACTTGGGCCAATTGTATGTTCCGTCCGGAGCTGTTTCGGCCAAATTGGCCGCATGCAGTAAAAGGTGGGATTCTCGATGTTCTCATGACGACGATAGGATCAGAATACATAATCGGATGACTCGTGAAAGGGGAGCGGGTCCCTTGGAAATAGTGTGGGTATCCAGTCGATCCTGACAATCGTGGAATAAAGTGATGCTATCTCTATATAGAAGGTTGTCGAATGGAACATTGAACGTCGAATATATTGGAAGATATTGAAAATGATATGCAGGTATTGAATATGAGCATATGTGCAGATCTATTACACGATCATTGATCATTTCCTTCCCTTCTTGCCCTTACCCTTACCCTTGCCCTTGTCCTTGCCTCTCGTCTTCGGAGCATCGCGATCCTCTTTGCCCTTCTTCCACCCAATATTGCCCTCACGTCGCATCTTCGCATCGTCCAGTCGCTTCTTATCCTTGTTGCTGAGCTTGATCTTTTCCTTCTGCGACTTGCCAGCTCCGTTCAGCTCCGTGGCACCCAACTTGCGGGCGGCCAATTTCTGCTGCTCCGTCTCGAACCATGTCCGCTTGGGACGTGCCATGATCTCCGTGCTGTGCTTCATGATATTCTCGGTCTTGTGGACCTGCATCTCCGCTTGCGACATTTGCTTTTCAATCTTCTCCTCCTGAAGGATCTCCTGGACCTCGTCGGCAAGATCTTCCGCCTGCTGGGCCCAGTCATCAGCCACCTCAATCTCAACCACACGGCTGACAATCTTGGCACCCTGGGCCTTGCCAGCCTTCACGGCGGCCTTGACAACCTTTCGGTCTGGCTCCGCGGCGATGGTGCACGCCCGACCGGAGCGACCGGCACGGGCGGTACGACCGACACGATGCAGGTAGATTTCGTGGCTCTGTGGGGCTTCGTAGTTGATTACGGTCTCCACGCCCTTGATATCCAAACCACGAGACGCAACGTCCGTACAGAGAAGGAAAGCAACCTTGCCATCACGGAAGTTCTCCACACTTTTGATACGCTAGAAGGTAGATCAGTAAAAGTATTCGCCAAAGGAGACAACTCGTGGGCATACCTGTTCTTGGCTCAGACTACCGTGCAATTCAGCAGCCTTCAAGCCCATCAGACCGAAAATGATGCGGACACGGTGCGCTTCCTTCTTTTGTCGGAAGAAAATGATAACCCGTCCTGTGTAGATTTCTTTGCATAGGTGAAGGAGGTATCCGAGACGCTTGTCCTCCCGACCAGGACGCAGACGGACAAACTCTTGCGTCAGGGTACCGACAGTCTGCTTCTTGGCATCCACCATTAAACGCATCGGACGGTTCATACCGACACGAACAAGCTTGTCGACAGATTCTGTCATAGTGGCAGAGAACAGCATTGTCTGACGCGACTTGGGGATCGTTGTCAAGATCTCGTTCAGCTCGTCGGCGAATCCGTCCTCCAGCATCCGATCGGCTTCATCAAGAACCAGAATTTCTAGGGTATCAACGGTGAAGCTGGGAGAGTTGCGCATGTGATCGATGAAACGACCGGGAGTGGCAATGATGACATCGGGACGCTTCTTGAGGATGTTTTCCTGCTCACGAAGGCTGAAACCACCGACAAGCTGACAGAATGTGACATCGGTGAAAGTAGCAAGCTTAACTGCGACATTGTAACACTGCACCGCCAGTTCACGAGTAGGCATCAAAATAGTAACACGACTCGTAGGGACCTTGCGAGGTCGGAAGAGCAGACGCTCCAGAATAGGGACGATGAAGGCGCCAGTTTTTCCTGAACCGGTCACAGCACTACCGACGATATCCTTGCCCAAGAGTGCCACGGGGATGGCCTTACGCTGAATAGGAGTTGGGTCTGTGAATCCGACAGAGGCCAGGCCTCGCAGAATCGGACGAGAAAGATTGAAGTCTTGGAATGTGCTCTTCGCGGCGGCTTTGTCGTCGATCTTCTCTTCGGGAGCAAAGAAGGCTTTCCGCTTCTCTTGTTCCTCAGCATCAACCTCGCTCTCCATGTCGGATTCGCGATCAAAGCCAATGTCGTCGGGGTGGCCAACTGGGGTAGCAACGGAGTCGTTATCGGATGCTGCGTCGTCGTCCTCCTCCTCCTCTTCCTCGTCTGATCCCTCTTCCTCATCTTCCAGCCCAGAGCCGACTTCAGGGCCCTCAGCCTCGCTCTCTTCCTCCTCGCCATCAGCGCCCATGCCAAAGCCATCATCGGCCATCAGCTCATCATCCTCGAAATCCACTTCAGGGCCGGCATCTTCAGCATCGGACGCACTTTCCTCCTCCTCCTGGGCCTGCTTCTTTTGTTTCTTCTGAGAAGCAGCATTCTTCTTTGCTTGCCTCCGCTCGATGATGTCGTCGATATCGACAGCCTTTTTGTCACCGCCGGCGCCATTCTGTTTGGCCTCGTCCAGTCCCCAACCATCAAAGCCTTCAGTGACGCCGCGATTGGCCACGCCACCCACATCGAATTCGAAGTCGGGATTTAAGGCGCCGTCATCTCCGGCAGCACCGACAGTTTCATCCTCTTCAGAGTCGTCCTCGTCGACAGGTTCGGCCTTGTCCTTTTTGTTCTTTGCGTTCTTGGCTTGCTGCTTTTGCTTCTTGCTCTTTCCCTTGGGGGCTTCGGCCTCGCGCTTGCGCTTTTTTGTATCGGCAGATTGCGCTTGCTCGTCTTGGTCCTCGAACTCGTTCTCGTTCTCTTCATCGTCGAAACGGGGAACATCTTCATCGTCGGACAGCGTCAGGACGAAGTCGTCGTCCTTAGCAGCGCTCCGCTTGGCTGTGGTGGGTGCCATTGTGGAGGCAGCGATTTAGACCGTAGTCAATTTAGGACCAGAAGATCCTCCGTGACTTCACTAAAAAATCGAACTAAAGTAAAATCCCCAGTCTCCTCGCCGCAAAAAAGAAATCAACAGCAGAAAAAAAAAGTTCGCCGGGCGGTGAGCGACTGCCTTGATGACTAACATCGGAGCCGCCCCGGCCCCCTCTCTCTCTACTTCTACACATGTAGTTTCCTTTTCAACGTCTTGTCTAGCGCATCTCCATGGAGTGATGCCGTATGCTGGCCATGCTTCAAAATTGAATGAATTATGCTGCATGTTTGCTATGCAGTCAGAAAAAATCATATCTTATTTTCCAAAGTACGGTCTCACGTGGTAGACAACATGATTAGTCGCAACGTCAACCCAGCCTTCGAGTCATAACTAGAAGTTTCCCATTAGAAGCGTCGTCAGCGCGACAAAGAAACCTCCAACAGTCCATGCTGTATTCCAACCGAAAAGGAATTTGGCAGCAACGACCACTAACTACTAGAAACATAATGACCGGCAAAGGAATCCTCTGTGTATCCAGTGTCCAGCCTTCACTGATAAATAATCCCCTAACTTTGAGCTCTGTCAAACCTGGACAGTGCCATCTATTGAAATGGCTTAGAACGCGTCTATTATTATGATCAGCGTTTGCTTCTTTTCATAATCGTCAATCCATTACTCTATATCCCTTACAGTTGGCTGAATGCTAGACCCTCTTTTTCGAGAAAGTCATTTAAAGCCGCGAGAACTGTCTCATCAAGGGGCGCACATCCAACAGTGAAAAGGTTCCGCCTACAGAGTATCTTCTCTATGCATTCCTCAGTCTCATCAAAACAGGATAAACAGTCGCGTGACTGGATAGTCAGGTGATCGAAAGGCGCGCCTTGCTGGGAATGCACTTTTGCTAATTTTAGTCAGGAAATTGAGTGCGGGTTAGTTGGGCCGGGGTTGGAAGAGGCTCGGAACATGCGAGCATAAAGGCTTGGCGAGCAAGCATCTCCACCGTTAAGCCCTGAAGGTACAACTTCCTACTGAACCCAGACTAGCCAGAAAACATAAGGTAAACATTAACGTTATTTTGATCAAGAGATGAGCTCGATAGAGAATTATTGGCCGCCTCTCCCAGGCCTTCTTTCTGCAAAGAGATTTAGTGCGAATCATGTATGACTATCTTCTGAACTTACCGACATAGCTGTTGGGAAGGTATCAAGAGTACCGAGTATTCTCGACGTAAGGCCCAGTAGGCTCATTGCTTCCACCCAGTGCAAAAAATGCTCCTGGAGAAATAAGAAAGCCTCATGCATCATGCTGACTAGCCCCGTACATTGTTTCAGATGATGTGCCCAATATTGACACGCGTATTTAAGTTCGGGATGTATACAATGCTGAATCGAATCCTTGCGAATTTCATTGCGTTGCGTGCCCTCGTTTGGCAGATTGCAGATGTTCCTCCTCAGGCTATGCTGCATGATCCAAAGGCATCGTGCTGTAAGATGCTGGTTTACATCTTTCTCATTGATCCAGAATTTGCTCTTGTCGTTGTGATGGCTTTCGTCTTTGGGGCGATCTAAAAGAAAATCCCGGAATGACAGATGGAGAAGCCTGACGGGTGTGTCGAAATCATCCGGTACACTGAGCACCGAATGGAGCTGGTCTAATCGGCGTTTGATATCGCGTGGCTTTCTGTCAATTAGCTGGCCAAGGGAGTTGATCGAGAGCGGAGTGGCTAATATAATGATCGCCCCGACTATCTCCTTGAACTCTTCGAGTAATTGCTGCGATTCCGTTTCATCCTGGCCAGTGAGAAGTTGCTTTAGCACAGGAATGTATGTGCTGTCCATCTTAGACGCATATGTTGATTTATCTTCCAAAATCGCTTCAAGCCGCTTTTGAGGGTCCCAATTCGGATCACTGATGAAACGACATAGAGTGACAGCCGCAATGAATAAAGGGACGGCTCTATCAACTAGCCCCTTCGTAGCTGCATCTCTGGGCCAGTCTGATGGAACTGAGCCACTTTCTTTCAGGGCTTGTAACTGACCCTTAAAATACAAGGATATATCATGTTCTATCACAGGTTTTTCGATCTCATGAAGGACCAAATCCTGGTGCGCCTCAGTGATCTTATTGAAACCTAGCCTGATTGGCAACTCAGGTCTGCTTGTCAGTAAAAATCGAAGCTGCACGCAAGTTGACGCTTGAACCCGTGGCAAAAATCGGAGAATAAGCCCCATATCTTCCACATCGCATTCAACTAGGGCATCAATCACGATCACTCTTATCGTTTTCTCCTCGCCCCATTCAGGTTCAAGCAGTGGAACTAGAAGAAGCTTCTCAAACTGTTCCCTCAACACCTTTTCTGAAATATTCGGGTCATCGTTTATCGCCCTTTGAACTTTTGGGAGCATTTGGGGCATGGCGATGACCAGTTGCTGGACCAATGTAGGGGAAAGCTTCTTTGCTGTTCCTCGGTCTTCTTCCCCTCTCTTGAAGAAAAAGCTCGCTCCGAGAAGCTGCTGCTCTTTAAAACGGCTTGCAATTGTTCGGGAAATTGTTGATTTCCCTGTCCCAGCCATGCCGTTCAACCAGAATATGCATTTTCCGTCCGGCGATTTTGCCCACTCTTCGATTTTGCGAAGCAGGTCGGTTCGGGTGCCCGGGAGACAGTTACCATGGTGATTCTCATATGAGTCGAACGCCGCTCCTTTTGCAGTCTGCAGTGTGCCAAGGTCTATTTTCTGATCGGTCAGAATGGCAGACCTCCTGGGTCAGCGTCAAGAGTTAGCCCGAAACACAAAAACTAAGAGGTCAGATTATGGACCGGAGCCTGCGTTCGATCAACCACCAAGGAAAAAGTAAATGTTGCTTTGTACTCATCAAGCTCCCCCATAGCATCATCTACCTCCGAGCGTGTCAGTGGCCATTTGAAGGCTCGAAGTCCCCATTTCTTCATCCCTTTTTGCGTCATTTCCGGATCGATTTTCTCCTTCAACCTTTTCAGTGCCGAAGAGCATTTCACAATATTTTTGGCCAGGTCTTGCGTAGTAGTAAGTGGGTTGCCATTGCATCCTCGGATCAGGTCATCGAGAGATTGAAGGGCTTGAGCTAGATCGATGATTTTCTCTTGGAAGAGCTGAATCTCCTGCCTCGCGTTCTTGATGTTGTTGAGATATTTTACGCATATTTTGACGATACTTCGGTTAACTCGACAACTGCGATAACACTTACTGCGCCAGAGAGAGGATCCATGATCCACGAGTCTCACTGAGCATAGGTAATAGAAAAATAGTAAAGTAATATGGTGTAGGTTGTGGCGGTCAAAAATAGAATTCATGCCCCTCAACGAGGGGTAGGCGTTAAACGAGGCTAAGAGCAGAGCTAACAACCGAGTGGAAAGCGATCCATCGAACCACGTGACTGCAACAAGGGTTGGCTTATATGTGCCCAGTTGCAAACCTATCCGACTTTTTTGTGAGTGTGCATTGGGTAGTGTCTGGAAGACATTCATCGTTATGCTGATTCGTATAAGAGTTAAAACCGGCCCGTTTCACGATTGCTAGCTTATCCAAGGGTTTCGTCAATCAGGTCCCACCGTTTTGTAGCTTTCACAATGTACCTACCTAAAGATTGAGCTTAGCATTGGTTGTGAAAAGAAATCATAGATGTCATTGTTATGACGATAGCGCAATGAGGTTAGAAAGTCGGAAGAACATACGTGTCGGGGCTATGCTTCGCTTAAGTTACAGGGTGTCAGGTCAGAACCGTCGGTGGGGAATACCCCATTCACCACTCCTTCAACGCGGTTAAAGGTAGGAGCCGGAGTCTGTAGTTGGCCAGTGGAGGGTCCATGAATGGGTCCAGGGCCAGGCACGGCCAACGTGACGAGTGAGTGGCAGTAAACAGGCCGGCAAGACCCGCCACGGTGAGCGAGCGGCCAAAAAAGGCATCAAAAGCGGCCGTTTCTGGCCTCCCATTCACCGTGTCATCGTTACTTGAAGTTAAGGAAAGAGCTACAACAAAGGTTCAAAGCAATTGAAGCAATAAAAGCAATTTCTATCTAGCGCACCACTCTAAAGAACAATCTTCTTTCCGGCCTCTAAGTCATTAATCTCCTTCGTGAACTTCACCCGCAAATGTTGAACATGACTTTCTTCACCTGCGATATCTTCCAAGTCCGCTACAGATAGGCTACTAACAAAAAGAGAACAGAGAAAATAGTCAGCAGCTTGCATGCAGACATTGTCAATGAAGCGTTTGAGGGCTGCTTTATAGTACGATCGCAATATGTCATGAATATCCTCTATAGTCTGTTCGACGTTGCTTTTGTCATGAACTGCAGATATATCGCGGAGGCGAATCATCTCGTCTCCATTACTGTATGGGACGACTTTAGGTGCGAGCTGAGTTTGGATTCGGGTGACTCGGCTGAATATCATTAGTCCAATGCAAGAGCAGAAGGTACGATTTTTCTCAATTACCATTTCTGTAAGGAGTCATTGAAGTAATGATTCAATGTCAAGGGCGTGCCATCCCGCTCAATGCCGAGGATAAAGTATGCATGCTTTATAGCATCCTGATATTTGGAAAGCAAGTTATCCATCAGTCGCGCCTTTAGTCTGCGACAGACGCGCTGATCGACACACGCAACCTCAAGAGCGATAAGGATAAAGCGATGGACATAGGTAATTATGTCACTAATGTATCCCAGTGTAAAATTGGGCCACTTCGCAGATTGTTTTCTCATTGTTGTGGCAAGAAGCGAAGGGTTAAAAGTACCCAGCTCAAATCCACGAGACGAAAGAAAGACCTTGGTCAACCATTTGTAGGTTTCCCCCTCCTTGGGAGATACTTCTTCAGTACACTCGTGGAGAATCTCAGCCAAATCTTCCATGTTCGCAGTTTTGCGTGTTCTGATACATTCGGTTGGCTTGTTTGAACCAACTAAATGCTCGTCTTTCAAAGTTGGGGGAGCCTCCTCAGCATTGTCTACCTCATCACAATTCGAGTTGTTGATGTCTGTTTCTGTCTTAAAATTATACTCATGCGCCCAGAAGGAGAGGTCACCTGCGAATACGGTATGACGACGCATGACCAGAGTTGCTAGGCGAAGACTCGGATGGCTATCGAAAATGTCGTCCATTCCATAGTTGGAGCTCAAGCCCTGTGAAACTATTTCTTGGAAGCGAGTTACAGCATCGAGGAGATAACTGCGTTGCTGCTCAGGCGTCACGCGCTCATTACCCAGGTCCTTGAGTGCTTGCTTGCGTGATTTAAGCCTCTTCATAATCTCCAATCGGACTTCAAAAAATGACATCCGAGAGTTGTCAATAACTACCTCCTGAAGGCACAACCTGAGTGAGTTGATCCCATAGCGATCTGGGGAAACAGTGTCCCACGGCTTTTTTCTACCGAATTCATCCTCGGCTGCGTTGCGATTAACGCCCCCTTCTCGAAGTTCACGCTGTCCTAAGTTGCGCACAAGGAACCAACCATGTTTGAGGATTAAGGCTTCGCCATGAAGGAGATCCAACACCCTCTTCTCGGCACCCTCATCCACAAGATCTGGCTTGGTGAGAACGCCAATCGTCCGTTGTCCGTCAGGATCGTGTTCGCGCGCCAACTCAATAATCTCCTGCGTCGCAATATCCACATTGGCCGGAACAACTGTGAGCATGATGGATCGAGGATTTCCCATATAGTCGAGTACCATGTCGCGAACCAACTGGATATCTGCCTTCGAAGTCAAGCCTGGCGTGGTGTTCTTGAATATTCCAGGGACATCAATGACGCTAAGATGCTCCTCATCGGGGCCGCAAATCTCAAGACGGAAGACATCCTTTGAAAAAGTTGATATTGGGCTGTTGTCTAGTTGGCGCAAGTTACCCATTAACGATTGAACCTAATCCAGTCATTAGCCCTGTATGCTTCCTGCGCCTCGGAAGTATTTACGTACCTCCCCCATTACTTGCGAAAATTCAGAAGGATCAAACGAGCCATCTTTATCCCATGTCCATTTTTGGAGTGCGGCCTTTTTCTCCTCGCTTGCGTCTGAGCTAGGTAAAATGGATGCAGATATCTTACGCACAGAATGCTCCTTCGCTCTGCGGAAGATAATCTGCGTAGCAAATCGCGTGCAGAGGCCGCTATCACGGGGAAAGGGGAGCTGAGTTAGTCCTTCTAGGACAGAGCTTTTACCACTAGACTGGTCGCCAACAACTACCAGCTGGGGCAGTGAAATATACTGGCCCACGTTGCAAGCGAAAAGCCTGTCGATCTTGTCGAGCAAAATGGGATCAGTCAGACCAGAGTGATCAGAGCTCTGAGGATTCGTCATTTTATGGTACTCCTTGTGAGGAAGTCAAGGTAGTAAGGCGGAGTTCAAATGAAAATAGTTAAATGGAGAGATGAGGGGGAAACGTAACAGACCAGTTACCATTAGAGTTCCGCAAGTAGGTAATAATGACAGTCACATCAAGCCGCGTCCTCTAGGAGTAAGATAGAAAAAATAAAGGGAAATATTAAAATCACCCTGCACCCCTTTTATAATCACCCCCCGTTATCTAACTAGGCCTAGTAACTAACTAGCTATACTATGTATTCTGTCTGCTGTATGGGTGATCGGTGTTTCGAGACCATGGTCTACAACAGAAGCACCAAGGGACACACAAAGCAAGTGCGATTCTATAAGTTTAGTTGGTTCCAGGCGCTTGCGGACTTTCACTAGCGAAATGTATTATTTCCTTGCCTTCTGATTTTCCACTAGCCCTCAATTCTACCATCCACCAATTTTGCGCCTTCAGCAGTCTTGCACGCTTTCTTCCTCGGTTATTCAATCCTTTTCACGATCTGGTGGTATGCAGCCCCTGGTTAGCGTGTACTGGAGAACCTTCGCTGCCTTCAAATGCGAAACCCATGTTCTAGAGACTGCCCGAAGAGCCAAGCGTGGCCATGGACTTTACCAAAACCAAGCTTAAAGAAGGTAGGGCAGAAACAAAGGCTTCGGATGAGAAGCGTTCCATTCGGATACAAGGCAGAAGGCCCGATTTTTCCTGGACCAGAACGGATTCCAATATATCCGACAACGACATGCCTAGGCTTGGCGACGTCGCAGACTCAACAGGTGTAGAATCAGTCATCATCCCCGAGAAAAATTGGTTCAGCAAATGCAAGTACGGCAAGATGTCAATCACTGATTCAGTGCCTAGGACTGGTGCCACGAAGACCATCATCTTCATCCCTCGAGTGTGAAACTTCGCAGATGATGCGGCCATGCTCGCGAATAATCGCGCAGGTGCACAGCGTATGTACATTTCCGACTTCACGGCTGCCTCCCTATGTCATTTTGAGTCAGTAGTGTGGGACGCAGAGGAGCGACAGCGTCCCGAAGATCGTCAACGTTTGGCGACCGCTGAAGACTGTCTAGAGAGACCCATTCGCCGTGTGTGGAAGAGTCTAGCATGGGGCTACCCGGGGGATGGAATCAGCTGGGCAAGTACGAATGGAATCCGAGACAGAAATGAATTGTCTCGGTGGGCAGCGGCCTTGGGAAGTGGTGATCTTCCGGCAGGTTGACAGGCAGACTAGGGAGGCATGACGCCCCACGCGGCCTTTGTGGACTCTGATTCGAAAATAGTCTAGCAAGGGGGAGCATCTGGATCAGAATGTTTGCCTTCAGTAGACCCACGTGCTGAAATTGGCCAAGTTTCAGGGGATTCTGCGAGAAGGTTAAGAATGTTTCAGGATTCATACAGTACATACTTGGTGCGGTGTGGTCATTTCCTTCGAGAAGTTTCCTTTTGCCCTAGGGCATGCACTACCTTTTTAGCTATGACTAACTAGTGTGTCCATTTTTGTTAGCGGTCTGGGTCTCGGAGTCTGACGGTTGTCTCCGAAATTGATGGTCTATGCTTTATTTTTCTACTACGAGGGAAAAGTCGGGTGAGACCATTCCCGCACATCCGTAGTCCGTAGCCTGATGCGATGTCCGTTTCGGTCCGCATAACCCGGCCCGGCATCGGAGGTTGGGTTGTCTGGGATTGGCGTCATTCCTTTATTTTTCTTAGGCAGCTATTCTGACGCATTCCGGTGTAGACCTGATTGCGAAAATCAAAATCACCTCATTCAAAGGCGGTGGTTGGTGGATCCAGGATTCTCAAAGGCTTAGAAAAATGGCGCGATGGCTATGCATGGCTATACGCAGTAGAGGACATGCCTGAGGCATGGAAAGCACGCCTTTTAGGGGAAGCTAGCATAAGGGTTGGCGCCATATTTTAAAGCCATAAGGTGATCTGCCGTCTGCGTGGTTCCACTGTGGGTCCGTTACCTTTTTTTTCCCTTACATGACTCACTTGCGCGACTCTATAAAGAGTGACCCCTGCAGCAAATCTTGCTTCTTCCCATCTCCTCCTTCCCAGGGGTGATGGTCACTCCCTAAAAGTCCTTTTGCTATTTCCTTCGTCAATTGCAGGATGGGACAAAGGCATAATCGACGCCGTACTCGCCCTCGTCATCACTACTCCAGTCAAGAAACACCGGCCCTCAATCAAGCTCCAAGCTCTCCGGTAATTGCACCATCTGTCTTGAGTCTCCCGAACATCTACGTCGAGCCATCGGCTTCCAATTACCAGTCTGCTGTATGCATTTCACGTGGATCTCCAGCTCCAGCGACCCTCGCCCCAACTTGGCAACATGGGTATACCGCATGGCAGATCCCTGAAACCGCTCCGCAGCTGGAAGCCGGTGGAATGGAGGCCGCGCATTGCCGTCTATTTGGCGGCGAGCCGGGCGACGATCTGAGTCTCTGCTATCGCATGCTGGAGTTCTTCGGTGGACTCGACTTCATCGACTCGTGAGCAATCCCTTTCCTGCAGTCTCAATCGCATCATTCTCACACGTTTCCCTTCAGAAGACAAGAGTGCACCTTCGGAGATTGAATGCTCGAAGGTCTCTGGATTTCCCAAGTGTCCCAAAACCACCAAATTGAAAAATCACGAAACGCCTTTCCGATTGCGATGATTCACGATCAACAACCAAAAAGTACCGCCGAATTTGGGCTTAGGACCAGCATCCTCTGTCAACCCGCACCCACAAACCGATTGCGTACTGAGCACCAGATCACATGGACTACCCGGGTCCCCGACTTGAAGCAATGAAGATACCACAAGGTATCGGATTGGTCCCTTTCAACCCGGCCATGTGGATCTTGGTTGTGATTTCGCGCACCCACAAACCGACTAACGCACCGAACGCCAGATCACATGGATTACCCGGGCCCCTGACTTGAAGCAATGAAGATATCCTAGGATACCGGATTGGTCCCTTTTAGCCCGGCCATGTAGATCTTGGTCTTCGTTTCGCGCACCCGCGAATGAGTCATGACTCTCCCGCATGACTCCAGGTTGAGTTCGCGTCCAACTTTTTAGCTGGCGCTTGAGCATCCTTGGAACCTCGGGAGTGACATGACTTGCTTACAACGCAAATCTGGTCTGTCATGACCTCATCAGAGGAAGTGGATGTTCCTGGTGCATAGTAGGGATTCGGCGGACACAACGTTCGGTTCTCTTATACACCTTGTCAATAGCTTAGCATTCATTGAAGCTTGAATATATCAGAATATATCATTTATCACATGACGCTTTGAACGTGAATTGTAGTTATAGTAGAACCTTGGAAAGTCCTGCATAGACAAAGGATCGGAAAGTGCAGATTTGTCCTCAGTTCACCGCCTTCGCACACAAAGAGACACATCTCCCTATTTGGAAGGCGGTGTATCTGCTTAAGGACACGGTCATCACCAGATCAGGAAGTGCAATGCTCCCTACATCGCTCCTTTATTGCTCCAGGGCCATGACTCTGGCTTCCATTGTTTAGGATAACTTGGATTTCCCTTTTCTCTTTTTGATCACTTGTTTCCATACCGAGTGGCGCCCAAATCTGCACTCTACGATCTTTTAGTTACGCGGCGGCCACCGCTGTCGCCCTGAACCCGCCGCAGAATGTCGTCAGACTACACCTATGATGAGCAGGTGAGGCTTTTGTACTTATACAGCATAGTATAAGGGTTGCTGACGTTGGTGCTTTGTGCACATCCAGGGACAATTCTTCCCCTTCTTCATCTTGACCTTGAGCGGCCTGGTCACGCTCCCTCTAACATATAACCTCCTCCGACCAAGCAATGGTGAGCCCGCGCAGATGATTAATTCATAAAGGGCGCATGCTAAATATACGTCCCTGGCAGAGCTTGAAAACACTGCCCCCCGCATCAAATCCGACTTCAAACCTCAACATGCCAACCTCATCGAGGCGCAGAAGCGCAAGCGTCTGCGTAAAGAGCGCCGAATCAAGCGCATTATCACCGTGATCCTCGGATACGTGGTCATGGCCTGGATGATCTATTTGATCATGGTCACGGCCCGGACCACCGCCAAACAATATGACCCGTATGATATTTTGGGCGTCTCAAGGGTACGTTGTGCTTTGTTCGAGCGCCTGTGCGAGTCTCCCGAAACATTCAAATCTGACAAAATCATTTCACGTAGAGCGCCGACGAGAAAGCTATTTCCCGACACTACAAGCGTCTCTCCCTCATCTACCACCCTGATAAAATTCGACCCGACCCCGCCAAGAACGAAACCATCGATACCCTGAACGAGCGCTTCGTGGAGCTCACCAAGGCTTACAAGGCGCTAACTGACGAGGAGATCCGCAACAACTATCTCCAGTATGGCCACCCAGACGGCAAGCAGAGCTTCAGCATTGGCATTGCTCTTCCCAAGCTCATCGTCATGGAGGGCAATGGAAAGTACGTGTTGCTAGTTTACGGAGCCCTTCTGGGTGTTCTTCTGCCTTACATTGTAGGCAAGTGGTGGTACGGCTCTCAGCGCTACACTAAGGAGCGTGTTCTGGTCGCCAGTGCCGGGAACATCTTCCGCGAGTACAAGGACGACATTACCGACGGTGGCATCATTAGCGCCTTGTCTGCGGGCGAGGAGTTCAAGGATATGCTCAAAGGTGCTCAGGCTGAATCGGGTCTGGCGAAGCTAGAGAAGAACGTATTGGCAGATAGATGGGCCTTCCTCTCTGCCCAGGACCGGGAGACTCTCAAGCAAATGGACAACACGACTCGGCGAAAGGCTCTGGCTTTGCTGTGGGCCTACTTGGGCAGAATCGACCTTGGCGATGCTACTCTCGACGCAGAGAAATACGAGGCCGCTCCCATTGCTCTCTCCTTGGGCGAGGCATTTACTGCGATCTCCCTGGCTTTTGGCAACCTTCGACCGATCCTCGGTGCTTTCCAGACCTCTCAGTACTTGATTCAGGCGCTGGCTCCCGGCGCGTCGCCGCTTATGCAACTCCCCAATTTCACGGACGCGGTCGTGAAGTCCGTGGAGGGCGAGCACAACAAGGAACACATTACAGTTCAGCAGTTCATGAAAATGACCGAGCAACAACGGCGCAGCCTCACCGTGGGCGCTGGTCTTCTATCTGAGAAGCAATACACTGATGCCGTCTCGGTTGCACGGCAACTGCCCGCCCTGGATGTCTCTAGGGCATTCTTCAAGGTCATGGGAGAGAAGGTCATCACTCCTAGCAGTCTAGTACAACTAGTGGTGAAGGCCCGATTTGTTCCCCCTGGCTGCACCGAGGTACCGGTGGTGAACGAGCTGGATCTGGAGGACATTGATCCGGATGAGGATGATCTTGACGCGCTGATGGGCCGCAAGCCGGCTAAGAATCGCGCCACCAAGCTCGTCGACGGTAAGAAAGTTGAGAGCAAGCTCGAGACCATCCAACCGCCGCTCGCTCACGCCCCATACTTTGCCCGTGACCACTCCCCTCGGTGGCACATCTTCTTGGCCGACGCCAAGCAGGGTAAGATGGCCGTTCCACCATTCACATTCACCACATTCGACAAGCCAATCCTCGACGAGGCCGGCAACCCCACATTCAACGTTCAGACCCTCAAGATGCAGTTCCAGGCTCCTCCGCAGGTGGGAGACTTCACCTTCGTGATGCACATCATCTGCGACAGCTATTTGGGCCTAGACACCAAGATGGAGATCACGCTGCACATTGATGATCCGGCCAAGGCGGCAACCATGGAAGAGGAGGACGAAATTAGCGAACCAGACGAGGGTAAGTCTCTTTTTTTTTGGGCCTCTCCGTGCTCTTCTCAATCAACACCACTAACTCTCATTTCCAGACTCCATCGCCGGCCAGATGCACGCGCTCAAGACCGGCCAACCCCCGAAGAAGAAGACCAGGAGGCCTTCCGACTCCTCCAGCGAGGAGAGTGACACCGACGGTGACGCAGGCGATACCAGCGACACCAACACAGAAACGGAAGATGAGGATTGACATCGCCCTGCTCATCTTGATTGACGGATCGTACTGCGGACTGGTGCAACAGTGGTCGATCCTCATCTGGGATTGTTTTTTGTATGTTTCTCTCTTGTCCCCTCGGGTATCCTCGGCGTGTTTCTTCGTTTTCCCTCATACCTATTCCTGGTAGCTTGTTGGTTTGCCTCTTGTATTTCTGTTTCCCTTGGTTCTTACATATTCACATATCGCATCCGTCCAATGCCGGACCTAGAACATGGGAATACAAAATCAAAATCTCTTTGCCTATGGTTCAAACATAGCCATTAATCGCTTCCATTCCTAGGGTCTTGTGTTCCCTGCTGGGATTGCGCCTCACTGTACTACATAAACCTGCTCTTTTACCATCGCGCACGAACGGCCCAGGTGTCCTGTGTTGCTTATCTCGAGTCGGGGTTCCTGGGTTGATGCTGGGATTGATGGAGCTTGGACTTGTCCATGCTTTGATGTCCCCTTGGCTGTGGTCCATGCGTTCCTCGGGAATTCTACCCTACCGGGAATCCCAGGCTCGAATATTCTCCGACAGGACAGACGGAGTTTATGTACTTTATTTATTTTCGTAAAATGTACCCGTGACTTGTATCTTCCACGCCAAAGTAAAGCAAGTTCTATAAACATGGATTCTCTACCTGATCACCGGGGTTGCTGAAGGTTCTAAATTGCGAGGTCTCATATCTCAAACTAGATCTGAGATAAAAAGGAATGGAAATGGAGAAAAGAGGGATAGATGGGAAATGAAATAGTCATGGCGTGTGCCTGCTGACACTTCCCAATGCATATTGCTTCTGTCTGGCATATACCGTTGAATATATGGAGTCAGGGTCTTGGGATGGTAAAGAGTGTCTCAATCTCAGTATCCTGCTCCAATTTGAATAACCCTAGAAGAAAGGGGACGTGGTATGGTATGGACTCTGCCATTTGTAGAGAAAAGAAGAGATGCAAAGATGATATGAGAAGTGAAAAAGAGGAAGTGCTGCTCTGCAGCCAAGTCCTATAAAACCAGAAACTCCATAGTCGGTGATTCATCCCTGGGGGAAGGTCCAGCCTGGAGTAAAACCAGGGTAGAATGGGGCCTCTTGAGGTTGGAATTGGAAGTCACCGAGCATGTCATTGGATAGATTGGCCATGGGGTGATTATACATTTCAGAGATGATCCCAGTGTGCATTCTCACAGCAGCCTTGGATTCTGTCTGCTCTTGGTTACTGCATCCATCGATGAAGTATGGGAATGACTGGTCGTGTGGTTGGCTGTGAGATACGGACGATCTAGCAGTCATGTTGACTTGGGGCGGTATCTCATTTGGTGCTTGGTCCGGAGCGCTTATAGAAGACCGTGGCATGGCGTTCATCTCCTGATAACCGGCTTCCGCGTAGTTATAGGGCGTCTGTTGAATAGGCTGCATATCCCACTGCCAGCTGGAATTGCTGCGTGCGGTCAGAGGTGTTGACATTGGGTTGCAGACGGATGGTCGAGTCATTGTTATCGGCGACAGCCCCGGGGGCGTTGCTGGCTCAGGGGATGGCTCTGCCGTGGCGCTGCATTCGGTGGACGTGGACAGCAGCCGTAGGTATCTCAGGTCCTCGGAGTCTTCGTCTGGCTCCTCTGCGCTCTCCTCGGCTGCTTTAATCAGTCCTAGACGGTCGAGAATGGCGTGTGTCAGAGGGTGGCCGTCCGGTGCTTCTGCTAGAGGTTCGCCGGGGAAGCCTTCATTGTTGACACAGAATTTGTATAATTTCTGCAGGGCTTTGACCACCAGCGAGTGATGGGATTCGAGCATCTCGACGAATCTACGCGGGATCAAGCATTGTAGTCAGCATTCTGTTTAAGCCATAGTGATAGTGGGAAAAACAAACTCACCCTCGGGAGTAAACCTTGGTCTGGGTGGCTTTCCTCTCGCGGAACAGACACGGATGGTTATATACAGAGCAGCGATTGCAAGGCTGTTTCCCATCACACTGCAAAAAATGAGTATGGTCTTTCTTGCGAATGGAACAGAGAAAAACAAACCTTTGTCTTCTTGACGCGGCACCGATCACACGCCTTGAGGACATGCTTGCGCTTGACACGAAACACGCGTTGATCTCGTTTGTCCTCGCCTGTCCTGGAGCGATGCTCCAGCTCTGAGAATGAAGCCACGGCAAAGTCACCAACGGTATGAGGGTAGCCCTTGGGGCGAAGCTTAGGTTGGCGCGACATGGTAGTAGCCATTTCCCGCGTAGCGGAAGCACTCGAGGGAGGGCAAAGGACAATGAGTATGTAGACACGAAGGGAGAAGGGGAAAATAAAAGCAAGTCGGAAGCTTTGGCTAGCAAAGAGCAGAATTGAATCGAGCAGGTGGGGTGGATTATATGGAACTTGGAAAATGTTCAGCCGCGAGAGTTGATATCATCGATTATCAACGTGTGTTGCAAAGAGCCGGGGCCAACCCCCCTCCTCGCCCCGCATCAGGACCGTGGAATGATCATGCTGCGACAGAGAGAGTCGGTATAGCTACCAGAGAGTGACGTGGAGCGTCTGTCAGAATATCAACCAGCGCAGACGTTCGAGTGTCTCGCGACATCTAGTGGCTGTAGGTACGAGACAGGGATCCCCGCGCGCCAACGCAAATCGAGTGGAACCGAAATGGGGGCTCAGACAGGCAAGACAAGACAAGGGAAGTAGGAACACTATTCACGGATTTTGCACCCACGCACTCGGATACTGAGTACTAGATGGGCACGGTCCGAACCGCCAGTGGATCTGACTCAACAGAACCCATGTCGTTCGGGCAGCGAGTGCCCCGAAGACTAGTCCGTGCACATGCGGCGATGTTGGGGGGATGTAAATGGGTAAATGCCCTGTCACGCGCGTGGACCTCATCTTTCCTGCGGTCAACACGTGCAGAAAGGCAGAAGAGTAGAACAATGGCCCAACAAGACAAGAGCCACAAGAGCCACAGAAGCACCCCGGTCTCCATTATTGACAGGGAAAAAGAAGAAAGAAGACCCAAGGTCAAAGCACAATCAATATCACCTGACATCCTTGCCAATGGAAACGTGGTACGAGGTGATATGCTCGACTCCATGGGTGATCCCGGGACGGTGACCGGGTTGTTATTCGGTCTGCAGTTGATTGTTGCCTCCCCCAGTCACCTGCTCTCAAGGAAAGTTCACAGTTCACCGTTGGAGTCGTCTGAGAATGACAGGGACTCGAGATGGGTTATTGGTTACCCGTTCAACCTCGGCCTTGATTCTGTCTTGCATGAAACAATAGCAGCAAAGCATGAGGAAAACCGGTCAAAGATCAGATCTGGTGCTGGTATTGGAAGGCAGCAACACTCAAGACGCAGCCCTAATCACAACCACCAGATCTTCATTGATTCAGATCGCTTTGTGTTTTGCGGCTGCACAGGTGAACAGATGTGTGACCGCCATGTTCAATCTACGGGGATGGGGATGGCTTCATCCTGACCACCTGGGGGGTCAAGGCTGTTCGAGGGCGTTGCATCTTTGTCTGCTCAATGTTTGGCGAGTCAGGATTGGAAAAGACGGAGACGGAGAAAGAAGAAAGGAGAAAATGAATTCCGAGAACACAAACCAGTAGAATCCAGGTGTCGCTGCCACATTACTTGCTGCACTTGTTTGGTTTCCCTACCCCGATTCGATCCGATCTACGTTCAAGTCCGTCATTTGACTATAGCCCTAAATGTCTGAAAACAATAAGTGAAAATTAAAATTAAAATAAAGCAGTGTATGTGCAGTGATGCTACCTAAGACCAGATCTAAATCATCCCCAAAATCAAGAGGAAGAATAGAGGGAAATGAAGAATCTCCTTTGGTGCCGCTTTTTCACCCAACCTCTCAGACTTGCCCTGACGAGAAACTATGAAACCCTAAACGACGATGCGTGCTTGGGTGATTCACCCTGCGTCAAGCCTAATGCACGTCCAATAGGTGCTCAAGTCACATCAGCAGGACAAATCATTCCCAGGTACGGGCCTTTCACCCGACCACAGCCTATTTATCCGTTCTCGGGGAAGGGGTTCCTTTACAGCCCGGGTTTCGCATCGGGGAGCAAGATGCTGGCTTCACCCTTTGCAAGCAAATCGAAACTCTCCTCACTGGTAGCCGTCATCGGTGGACTCGGCACTGAGTGCTCCGGATCCTCGTGCCTCCTTTCGTGCGAGAAATGACGCTCATGTTGACCCTGCCATTGGCGATCTCCAACCCATTCGACCCCGTCGCCCGCACCGTTGATACTAGGTGTGCGACGCTCACTCTCGCGCTCCAATAGAGGTGGCAAGTCGGTCCGATCAACGGTTCCTTGTTCGAATAAGGGCAGACTGCGACGATGCCATTCACCCAGGAACATGCCCTCCGGATCAACTTCTTGTCGCACCTTCAACCATTCGTCCATGTCCTCGGCGTACAATATGTCCGTTTCCGTGGAATCCAGAAGGCTGAAGTTCTTAGCCCAGTGAGGTTTAGCGCCCATGTCCCGCATGAGCCATTCGAATGCTTCATAGTACCGCCGCTTACACGGCGGGTCGCGGAGATACGGCCGGTAGAGAGTTGCATTTAGGTAGAGAGTGGGCCCGTCACGGCAGGTTGGGTCGAGGAAAGGGTGCGGGTTGGAGTTGTGAGTCGAGTCTGACACTCGCACCTCAATGGGGCAGTGCACCCACAAGCCCTTAATGGGGAAGGGAACGCCAGCAGTCTTTGCATCACCGTGCAGCCATGCAGAGAGACGAGTGATCGCTTCGGGTCCCTTTTCTAGCGGCAACGCCCATTCGTTTACAAACTGCGAGTACAGGCAGTTCATCAGCAGACCCGTGCGGGCAGGCTCAACTGCCTCGGTCACGGTGCTCCCTGCCTTGAAGCCGTACTGCATACCGAAAACAAACCACTCCACCCATGGTAGAATGCGCGGTATGTAGGAAGACAGCGCAAGCAGATTATGGTAGATATGGTATCCAAACCACTCGTCGTAAAAGTTCCTCGGCGGTGCGCGCAGTGGGAGATCTGTCGCATCCGCGCGCCAAACGATCGCATCCTTCTCATACGGCAGCCACCAGACACGGACAAACTCGTGCGATGTCCATAACCCGGTGGACCATTCCTCTAGTACTTTCGATAGAGTGTATCGCTCCTGGCGCCACGCGATGTTGAATGACCGGCGCGCCTTGAAAGTCACCTCGACGATGATGCCCAATGCACCCAAGGAAACTAGGGCCGCGCGGAAAAGGGATGGATTGTTTGTGGCGCTGCAGCGCACTAGTTGGCCGTTCGGCAAAACCAGGCTCAGAGCTTCTATACACTCCGACAGCAGTCCATGGCGCATCGAACTGCCGTGCGTGCCCGTCGCAATGACTCCCGCTATTGACTGGCTGTCAATGCTGCCCAAGTTCGCCAGTGTCAATCCATGCTCCTCTAGTCGCGCTCCCAAGTCACTCAATCGAACGCCCGCCTCGACGGTGACGAGGTTCGTATCGGTGTCGACCTGCAAGATGCGACCGAAGTCATCAAGATTGACGAGCCAAGAGGATGTGCAGGTGAGGTCGGATGGAGAGTGGCCGCTGCCGACAGTGACAAGGCGGCGACGACAACGGCGGGCGAGAGTCACCAGCTGCTGGATTTCGGGGATGGATTGAGGGCGAATGTAGAGCTCGGGCCGGGAGAAGAAGGTCTTGGCCCAAGTGTGATGCAGGTGCTCGGTGGATGCGCGGAATGGAAGAGCGGGATCGAGCTTCGACAGCTCGCGGGCGATTAAGGGATCCATGGTGGTTCAAGAGAGATGATCACGGCATCGTGCTTTACATCGTCTGATATGTCGGGAAACGGGGATCGATCGGATGGTGGTGGGGGGCAAAAAAAGAAAACGGTACGGAGTACGGAGACACTAAAATCAAGATAAGCCGATGCCGGAACTCGGAGTAGTCCCTAAACTCCGTGGACTGATCTAAGCTCGGTGTTTGCTTCTTTTTGACATATTGATCTAGTATACTTCCAAGTATCCTCGTAATGACTATGAACCAGCGCTGAATAACTCTTGTACGCAAAAATGCATATAATGAAAAGAAAATATCTCAAGCGTTAGATGTACATGCCAAATGCTCTCACCATGCTCCTCTAGGGGTCAGTACACCCTTGGTAGATAAGACTCCTCCCGCGAATGCTCTCTTTACAAACCGAATATGCACAGAGAAAGGAAAAACATGCAAGAAATACAAGACTCGAAAGTTACTCTCCGCGTTCGTATGACCGAATCGCCTCGATCGCCACGTTCAGAGGGAACACGCAGGGCGCGTGCAAAGATCGCGGATCCCATTTGCGGAACGCACTTTGACATCGGTCTGGGATGCCGCCCAGTGCAACAAAACTCTTCGGGATGAAGGGTCGGTCCTGAAGTGATGCTGCAAGAATGCCGTACTCGTGTGCGAATACCACGGCAGATGCGAAGTCGGCGGATTTTTGCGGTGCGTGATCGCCGACAATGCTGGGACAAGAGTTAGATCGTTTCTATCGATATCATTCCTAACGGAGACTTACACATAAATCTCAAAAAACGTATCAAGGACGTAGACATCTCGTTCAGTTAGGTCCTTGAAGCAGAATGGCTCAATCTCCTGGACACAGTCGTTCGGACGGACGACTGGCGAGCCCGAGCCGGGTCGGCGCATGCCCCAGAATCGGGGTGGCTGGCCGAGTTGATGATCAACGCGGAGAAGTCGAGTGCGATAGTGGTCGTACTTCGGCTTCAGTTCCCAGTAATCCGGCGTCATAAGCGGATTGCTTTCGTTGGAGCCCGCAAAATCCTCGAAAAAGCATTCGGGTTCCTGTCCCTCGTCGACCTCTTCGAACTCGCCCGTCAGGCCGAGGTCCATGCTGATGAGGCGGGCTGCACCAGTCTCTTCGGGCCCGCTTCCATTGCCCTTCCACAAGTAGAGCTTGCCGAAGGGGGCGGAGATTACAAAGGGAAAACCAGAGCAAAGGTTGCGTAATGAGTAGTCGACCTCATCAAAAGCCATTTGACCCAAGTGTTTCCGTCCGCAAAGCATGTAAAGCGAGGATGAGGTGTGACGAGAGTTCTGGCCGCGACGAGTGATGATGATGCCGCCGAGGGCTTGAATGAACCGCACGGGCTCCTTTCCTTGCCTGATGACCTCGAGCTTGCAGCCATTCTCGCGGGCAACCTTGCGAGCGAACACCTGCGCATCCTCCAAAGCTCCTTCGGGCACATCATCACCGCACCAGAGGTATACCTCGGATTTGTTGTTGTTTTGTGCCTCGAACAAATGCACACAGAGGTACATGCTTCCCTCGAACAGAACATACTGTTGGTTGATGGGAACCTCTTGCCGCTTGCCATCACCTGTGAATTCCCAAATTTGACGCTTCAGGGTTCGGATCTTCGCAGCATCCGTTTGGCTAGTGAGCATCAACTGCGGATCTATGTCCATGCGGTCTCGAGGGTTGGGAAATGTTTTGAAGAAAGTCCCAATCACCTCTCGAGCATCCGCTGCCTGTGCAACGAGGGACGGCGCAGACATCTTTCGCGACAGTCTGTGGTCAGCAGGCTTGCCAAGGGAAAACTCGACCTGCTTGGAAGACTCTGGTGGAGAGGGAAGTTTCTTCTCTCGAGGAGAAGAGTCTGCGACAATGACGCCGGGAATCGATCTTTGTGGAGACATCGCCGGGGAGTCCATCTGATTCATCTGATTCTCTCGGAAGCTTGTCCTGAGAGGGGATGGTGAGGTTGAAGCGTACCGCGATTGCCGGCTCCATTGAGGTCTCGGCGCAGGAGTCACGGGGGATGGCGAACGCGAGGGGGATGGACTGTCCTTGGGCGGAACAGGGGGTCTGCTCGATGGGCTCGCGGTGCCCGGTGATTCAATATCACGGGTCACATCCTCGCCGGAGTTGAGAGTATTGGTGTCTTTCGGAAATCTCGGGGAGGTCGGAGACATGCTTCTCAGCCTCTGCAGTCCGCTGTTGAGGGCATTCTGGAAGCTAGTGTTTACTGATGGAAGGGGCTTGGTGACGGGGCTCTCTGTTTGAGCGTTTTCAGTATCGATAACCAAGCTTTCTCTTGACGCACTTTCCGACTGGGGTTCCGAAGGAATCACAGGCTCGGGGCTTGTCTGGGAGCTGACTTCAGGAGATGAAATAGCACCAACCTCGGTATCCTGAATGGATGAGACTGCTTGAGCAGCGTCTCCCTTGGGCAACCGTCTCTTGGGACCCCTGGCACGACCTTTCGTCATGTGGGTAAGAGGCGCCGAGGGCAAGGCAGGGTCGCTCTCCGCAGCGGGAGAGACCACCAACTCCTTCTTAGGTCCTTCGGCTGCTGGAGGACCACGAGACAGGAGGCCTGCTAATGCAGGATTGATCCTGCCTGCAAGTTTCCCTTTAGGAGTCATACCTGGAGAGGCGGCCCTCGCTGCTGCGGCTGCCGCAGCAGCTCGCCTGGCCGATGGCAGACCACGCATCGAGCTGGCCGACTCAGTGGAATCCTTCCGTTCCTTTTCCGCGACTGGCTCGATTGTCTCAACCACATTATTAGGGCTTTCTTCTTGACTCGGCCTGATGATCGGGCTGGGAGGCGAGTCCACATCAACCGCGTTGAGCTCACTTGCGGTCGGAGAGGGTTCTCGAGACGCCTCCTTGTCGATTTCCTCTTCAGCGGTAGGTGCAGGAGTAGCCAGCTTCTCTGGCGACCTAGGCGTGGAGCCAAGGTCCCTAATGACCGGTGATATTGGCTCGTCAGTGTTGGTATGTCTGATGCTACTTGTCTTGGTCATGCTCTGACGCTTCGCAATAGCTTCTGGGACTGCAGGAGGGGGAGCCTCTTTTTCTTCGATGGTGTTTCGCCTAACTGAGCCTCCTCCGGCCTGCATCGCCTCTTTCTGCTTCACGAGACTATCCCTTAATTCATCGACTCGCTCGGTTCTCTTGGGGCCTCCGGTAACGTTCAAAGCAGCTTTGCCTCGTAAGACGTTACCCTTAAGTTCATCTGGTGCTTTGTAGTTGCGAGTCTCGGTCTTCTTGAGCTTGCCAAAAACGTTTTTGAATTCCGGCTCTTGCTCCTGCTCCGATCCGCTGTCCTTGACGACTTCTTCTCGCTTGCGCAGATTTGCTCTGAAATCAACGACTGGAGATTGTGGCTTGGGCCTGGGCAAAATAGGCGCCCGGGAAGGGAGCGAGAAGTTCGGTTTGGGGCTCAGATTGGAGGGAGCGTCCTTGCGAATTGTTATGGGACTTGGGACCTTTTCAGGCAGCGCCGGCGTCTCTTGAGGTTCGGCTTCTGGTGCAGTCAGGGGAGATATCGTCTCCTCTTCCGCCGGCTCAGGTATTGGCTCGGGCTTCCTCTCGGGCTTCGCCTCAACTGGTTCAGGTTCCTTGGGCGCTTGATCGACATCGGCAGCAGGCAACGGGAACTCTGCGAGAGCTTCCTTGGCCTTGCCGGCATTGGGGGTGTCAAATACCGATGGAGCTGCAGAGAGACTAGGCTTCTTGAAATGGCCGCCTGGCGGAGGCGTCCGCATCAAGCCCGCTGGTGTGACCTCCTTGAAGTTTCTCACTCGCCCCATATCAACACTGCCCCTCGACTGGCGTTCTCTGGCCCAGGCAGGCTGTTGGGGCGGTCCGGTTTTCTGGTTTCGTGGAGACTCCCATGTAGGTCGATTCAGAGCACTTTCCAACCAGCTGGCCTTATTCGGGCTCCAACGCCTGGGATCCATAGTTCTCGAGGTGAAGGGACTTGGGGGGACGTCCCCGGCTTGGCTGTCTGCGGTCGCTGAGCTCGCGGTTCTCGCGTGACCATAACGAGCCGATCTACTTGGACTGGTCTCAGAACGCAAATTGTTGGTGTTCCCAGTGGGTGTCTTCGGCCTGTCGCTGGAGTCTGAGAGATGGGCCGTAACCTCACTGTGGCTCGAGCTAGGACGCTGAGTGGGCAGCGGCGAGATTGCCCGATTCGACTCTGAGGCAGATGTTGTCGGCGCCAAGTCACCCACACTGCCGGTAAGGCTCGGTGCTGCAACGCTATTACGGTTGCTAACAATGGAGTTTGACCGGCTAAGCCCCTGCGGGATTTGAGCACTCCACCGTTTGGAGACGCTGTCTGATCGCCTCATCATAGCACTTTGGACAAATCCACCGAGACCCTTCGTCGGGGATGTCGAACGAGGCCGGTCTGGAGACATTCTTCGTTGCGTGGGCGATGGTAGCATTGGCTCCTCGCTGGCGGGCCCAGTTTGGGGAGGGTCAAGTCTTGGGGCGTCTGCCAAAGGCACCGTCGAGCCCGTTCCACTGGTTGGAGAGACTGACAACGCATCTGAGTGTCGATTGCTGGAACTGCTCTCGCCGACCGTCCGCGGCGGTGACGCGAGCATTTCCTCTGCCACGTTTGGCTTTTCCGCTTCTACCGTCGACTGGTGGCTCATTCTCGATAATGGGCGAGCCACGCCCAAGTCCGCCTGACTACCTCGCCGCTCTTCAGGCTTTTGGAATGTTGGCGAGCCCAGTCCTCGGTCTGGGGTCTGGCGGAACCAGGAAGAATCCTTTGACCCCAGCGAATGCGCAATCTGGGCACCCGAGAGCTGATTCTCATCCGACGCTGTCGAAGCATTCCGCAGGTGACTAAAGCGAGTGGGAGATATGGAACCGGGCGATCTATTGCCAGAGTCTCGCGAGGACGGCCGTTGCTGCCATGACAGGGTCCCCGTTCGGCTTCGCGATAAGGTGGGCATCGCCCGTGGAGACTCTATTCCTGTATCCTGTACCGACCCGCGCCTCTTATCTCTCGTGTCAAGGGTATAGGTGGATTCCGCGGTCGCTGCTTCCGGGTCCTGTGTCTGCAATGTCGGCTCGAGATGCTCCGGAGGCTCGATGGAAGGCTTGCCAAGGGATGAGGTACTCAGCCTCAAGGGATTCAGCGACGGTGAGCCGGCGATGGATCGTGCTCGCTCTGCAATTAACTGTATCAGCACACCATCCGATGAGGGGCAGATTCGGGGATTCCATATTGGCGCGGGGCTGTGGCTCAGGCTAGCTCGAAACAGACCCCAGGCTCATCCAGGAACTAAAATTTTACCAGCTCGGCGGGCCTGCCTTTCTGCGCGGCCCTGCAGAATCTCATCCTCCAGTTTCTTGGTGCGCTCCTGCTCTTCCTTGTCACGTTGCTCGCCGAGTTCCCGGATGCGTAGCAGGAAATCATTCACATCTTCAGATCCGTCAGGGTTTGTTGTGGTCGCCATGATCCCGTCACACGTTGCCGCAAGGCAAACTCTTCAGGAGAAATGTAGGCACCTGAAGTGACAGGAGTGGGTTGGCGGAGGAGAAGTGGGAAGTTGGAAGACTCAAGGGCTGAGGTGTTCTCCGCCCTGCTTAAATTAAATGGGGATGGACGCAATCCATGGTCATTGGCTCCTCCGATCTTCATTTCGCTTTTGTTTTCTATCTATCTACCGCAGAAGTACGCAATTATACTACTGCCTTTGGATTTAGTTCTTAGCAGTCCAGTCTACAATACATTTAACGTGATACGAGGCGTTTTGTCGCTGAAACCACATGTTTGTTTACTGTTTTGTGGAGCTGATCGCTTCCCAGGTTCCGCGCCCCGTTGGTTTTTGGTTTTGATGCTGGACCATGGGTTTCGTCGCAACTTTGATTTTTCATTTTCGCCAGGGGTTTAAGGGGTCTCCACACCTAGAGACTTCCATATATCAAACTATTTGGTCTTCCGTGAACGAAGTGATCTATCAGTTGCCCAGGTGGTACCTTGCATGCCACCTGGGCACCCTCCCGGATTATTTTCTTTATTTCAAATAGTAGACAGGCCTAAGTATACCTAGGTAGCCTATAGATATGCAGTGTCTTTAAATATTTGAATATTATTCAATTAATCCTCCGGTAAAGGCACCTGGGCACATGTTTGTCTTGAGAGATGTATATTTTTGGACACTATGCGGCTTCCCGTGGTCGGAACTAGAGCCCAAAGAACTTGGGAATTCGGGAAGACTTAAAAAACATTGCTGAAATCAATACAACCTGCATCTGCAAGGCTACACTACCTAGGTACCTACATGGAACTTGCTCATAGCTTGCTAACTTGTGTCATAACTGATATAACCAAGTGTTCCACTAAGGTACCTAGGTAATCCGATAGCCCAACGGAAAATGGAACATGGAAAATGACCACTCTAATGGTATTTCATTAATAGATAAAGAGAGTAAGGTACAAATAAGTGTATAATACCGGGAATCAATGTACCATAGCAGTGCTGCTGTCTATCCGCAATCCACCGCGGTGGGAATGGAAAAAGGCTAGTAAAGGAAAAGTCGGTCTTTTGCATCCTGTACCACCCATTCTAACCCTTCACTGAGGTTCTTCCCCGTCATGGCACTGCACGGTAGAATAGTCCACTTGTGGGTTTTGATTAAATCCAAGCCCAGACGCTACAGCATTCGTCAGTCCAGTTTTGGCAATGCAGGCTCGCACAAGACAAAAAAAACACTCACCTCTCGCACTTCTTGCTCCGACATGCAATGTTCTACATCTGTCTTATTCAAAAAGATCAAAAGACTGGCACCTGTGAGCCGCTGGTGGGCATTAGATCGGAATCCCGAAGATTTGTGATCGGAATAAGGAACAAACCTCTTCCAGGAGCAGACCGGCCAGCTCCTGACGACAATCATCCACTCGGAGACGATCTGTTGCATCAACAACCCAGACAAGTGTATCTGTCTTTTCGAAATAGTTTTTCCAGTAGGAGCGCAAGGTTCTTTGGCCACCCACATCCCCTAGTACAATCAGTCCCGTCGCAAACCGGAGGGGTAATAATCTCCTCACAAATATTGAGCTTGTATCTGTAAACCTAGTTAGAACCTCGTAGAGCACATCGGCTAGGGCTACTCACCCCATAAAATCAATTGTCTTGATAATAAAGCCTAGCGTTGGGCTCACTGTTGTGACATCCTCGTTCATAATCCTTTTCACGATGGTTGTTTTGCCCGCGTTATCCAGGCCCCTACGATACCCATCAGTAGAGCCCATCTAAGCGGGGGAATATCCATACAGCATCAGTATACGCATCTCCTTATCCTTTAAGCGTGCTTTTCGAAGTATTGACAACATCGTCACTGAATTACCCTGGTTGCTGGTTGCTAGGGTTAGGCGGGAGGATTGAAGAGGTGAGAAAATGATTTACCGCTGCGGCCCACGGGACACATACTACTACAACTTTCACTCTGAGTCCACCCGCCCTCTCCATACCCAACCATTTATGTCCAAAAAAAAAAAAGACTTGAAATAGAGTTACTACTCAGTCAATGTACCTCTATCTCTGGTCCAAATTATAGACACTATCTCCGTCGGATATGCCGGTCATCGCCTGGTTGGGGGTCATGATCGTCGCATACCGAACTATACCAAGCTTCATAGGTATCATGTGTCATCTGGCTGCGCAGCCGCGATGACTTGGTGAGCGCAACATCAGCGAGGGGACCCTTTAGCACCTTCCATCGCATGAGCATCATTCATCCGACGACAACTTCCCGAGTATCAATCGTATTATGAAAGTCAACGGCGAGCCCCTTCAAGGTCGAGGACACTGCCCACATGATTCTACCACTAACCACCAGCAGTTCGAACACAAAAGCTCAAGCCGCGAAGGTGAGGAGGACGACATCGAGCTCTCTCAAGGTGGCACCAAAGGACATCACGCTCTATGTAGAAATCAAAGCTATTCTTATGGACGAACTTCTTCAGTAGTCTGATGGTCAACTTTCCTCAACAGCCGCAATAATGGTGAGCGAGACTTCCCTATTTCATCTGACATTCCCGTTAATTGCGAGGTCTACTGAGGTATGATTGCATTGTACTTAATTGTGACTCCAAGATCGGTGCGAGCGGTCTTATCGAGCATGATTCTTCTTAGACACATGCATAACAGACACTGTAATAGGATGTATCTCGGTATCCGAGACCCCAAGGTTAGGAGATGTGGGAAGAAATGGTCAGTGAAGATGGATGATCCAAATGCATCCTCCCCATTGGTCGAGGTGCACTTGCATTCGACTCTCAGTCAAGCAGTCCAACATGACCTTTTTCCCTTTTGTCTCGTCCCTGCCTTCAGTTTTCATCGATGAAGCTTCAGGGCCACAGCGTGCGTAGCGCGCATCACCAGTAAAATACAACGCCTATTCTTGGAAACGGAAGATCTTTAACTGAGCAAGTTTTGATTGACGTTATGCTGAACGTTATATGCTATACACACCGCATAAAGGGTCACGGACGCCCCTCGCGAAGGGGGAGGATAGGAGGATAGTTGCTACGGCTCCAAGCCCTACGTGAAGTAATTCGATTCCGCATCGGGAGCTGTATGGCAGTTTCCTCGCGTTCAATCAGAACCTCTAGAAATGTCTGCAAACGAGATTCGAATGTCTTTTCCCAAAGTCTCTATCCCATCTGGCCGGTACTCGGGCTGTTCAAGGAGTAACCATCATGGAGCCACATGGGTATTCAACTGGTGCTGCATGGGTAAATTCCCAGTCTATGACACCGACAATCTGTAGGTCTTCATTGATCAAAAGATTTGCAGGCCGAATGTCATCACACCATAGCTTGAAGTGACCATGATCATTCACAGACGCGTTAGGTCGACTTTCTCTGGCGAGCTTTTTCGTCTCATTGGGTTTGACCTCAGGGAGCCGCCTATTGGGAAACTGAGATATAATCATCGAGTTCGCTAAGATCTATATCCATTCAAAGATGGCCGCAGATGGTGTCGCACAATGATCTACAATGTCGAAGTATAACCCATCCCAGTTCTATGAAGACCTCCGAATGATCGCGAGCATCCCTTCTCCCTTCGGTGCGGTCGTGAGGTTCTCGTAGCCAGTAGCAGTGACGAGAATATCATCCTCGATGCGTACCCCGCCAATGGAAACGTATTTATCAGCAATGTCAAAGTCGATATACCGAGCATAAGGCTGCTTGCGCGCATTTGCAAGAGCCGGAGGTGAAAAGTAAATGCCGGGTTCCACAGTAACAACCATACCCTCTTCCAGGAGAGGGGAAGATAGTGTGCAAGGCGACCGGCTAATAGCCGGGTTCAAGACCGGTCCGTACTGAGTTTGGTCCAGGGAGGGATGAAGTGCCATGATCGACGACTCGGAGACATCATGGACTTCGAGCCCAACATGGTGGCCGAGGCCGTGTGGAAAGAACACCTTGGAGGCCCCGGATGCACGAATTTCAGAGTGCGAGCCGTCTTTCAACACACCCAGCTTGAGCAGGCCATCGATGGCGATTTCGTGAGCCAGGTCGTGTAGAGAAAGGAAACGGGTGCCTTTTCGGATCCGCTTGATGCATTCTTCCTGCATACGCTCAACCAGGTGGTAAATGTCCCTAGCGTATTGATTGGGCCACTGACCAGCAAGCGGGAAAGTCCGCGTCACGTCACTGGCGTAGCAGTTCCATTCAGCGCCAGCATCAAGACAGACGAGAGGTTTCTTGTGGAGAGTTTCATTATTCCGGTCGTAATGGAGGACAGCAGCGTTAGGCCCAGACGCCGCGATGATCTGGTATGCTTGATTCCGTGCACCGTGCGAGATGCAGGTGTCGAGGAACAGGCCTTCAATTTCCGACTCGTTCTTCATTTTCGAAATGCGTTCGAGGACGCTTCTATGGGCGAGTTCCGAGACCTTATTTGCCTGGCGGATCATCCGAATTTCATATTCGTCCTTGATGCTACGTGCTGCATTCATGGCAGGCAAAAGCTGATCCGAGTCCAGTGGCAGATCCTCTGGAAGACCTTCTGGTTTCTCTGAGTCATGGATCATGTAGAGGAGGCTGTCCTGCACACGCTCACGCAGCCAATATTCCAGCTCCGGCTGGAGTGACGAGTAGTATTGAACTCGATCCATGTCATACCGATCCTGTGCTTCCTCCCGAGACAGAGTCGGGCCCATCCAAATCGCCCGGTGGAGGTCGAAGTCGGGCACGAAGAGGGTCAGCACATCCAAGCCCACATCGTATGTAAGTGCGCAGTCTGGCTCGTCGACACCACTGAGGTAGTAGAAGTATCGTCGCTGTCGGAACGGTCGTGCTTGGTCCGAGTCGCGCAGACTGATTGTTGGTTGCCCGGCGAGAAAGATCAAGCCGTGAGAGATACCGAGTTTGCGAGCCACATCGCGCGCGTGCTGTTTGGCTGTACATAGGAGGAATGGTTAGCTCGGGGTTGCCGTGCTCCCCAGGTCTCAGCAAACCGAAGGGAGCTCCGCGAGAGGGCGTAGACTATGATCTTGAAAGCATTCCGACCTTGCGGAGCTTCTCCCTGGTTCAGCGAAAGGGGAGACTCACCTGGATATTTATCGCAGGAGCTACCAGACACGGCTAGGCGGATGTGGTAGGAATCGACGGAGTTGATCATAACGGATTGTTCTGCCGAGGAGGTGAGGGGAGCGCCGGGGGCCTTCGCACGCATTTTGAAGATATCGGAAGCGACGAGAGGGACCACTTTCTGCTCGCTTTACACCAGGGGCCAAGTAAGGAGCCACGAGGGGAGAGGGGAGAGGGGAGAGGGGAAAAGAGGAAGATAGGAGTGAAGGAGAGGCTTATCCAGAGTAGGGATGGCCTCTACGATCGGATATCGCCATTCGCAAAATTGACAGGTCCCTTCATTCGAGAAGTTTAAAAGAAATGGTTCATCTCGCATAGAGGAAGAGCTAAAACCTATAAGCCAGACACAAAGTCTATATACAGGGAGCGCCCCGAAAGTGTAAAGAGGGCACCGGAAGCGTCTTAGATAACCCGAGTCAAGTCGCTCCAAGTCGCTTGTATCCGCCTGCGTCGCCCACTTATCTCCTCTTCTTACACTACCTCACACCACCCACTTTTGCCTCCCATCTTGTTTTTCTCTTTTATCTCCTGATTCCTGTTCATCCTCTGGTCAATGAACGATGCAGGGTCTTGAGGCATCGGGCCCTGGTGCGCTCGCAGGCCTACCCTCCACACTGAGAACGGTGATAGGCACCCCGACGACGTCACCGCTCGGCCTCATATCCTCTCAATCCGTTCACACCACTCTCCAGACTCCAACATCTCTGTCGCGACAGCAGATTCAGGAGAATCTCCAGCATGTTATTTCGACTCTCTCCTCCGACTACGATGCTGGGCGCGTGGTTGTCGCCAGTGGCGAATCCTCCGGCTCGACCGGCAAAGGCATCCTGATCGGGATCTTGTCCGCGTTTGGCTCGGCGGCTATTGCATTTGTCGTGCTAGCAATCTTCTTTTTCTTCAAGTATACCCGCCGCGGGCGGATTATGCTGGATCGCATTGGCCGCCCGGGTGAATATGACGACGAACAAGCGTTTGCGCGGGAGGAGGAAGCGGCTCTGGAATCCATGGATGACTTGTCGCGGTCGGAATACCTACGAGCGAAAGGTAATAGCGAATATACCGTTATTCAAGCTTCCTCTACTAACATCCTGACAGCCTGGGTCCAGTCAAATCCACCCGAGTCCGTACAAACCGATATTTCGCTGTCCCAGTTTCTCGCCATTCAAGAAAAAGGTGTATCTGCCTGGGAATTCCAGCCCGAGCTGGAAATCGCGAACTGTTTTGTAGAAGGGCGCACGGAAATCGAATTCTTCGATTCTGAGTGCAGCGTTCAGACGAACCTGCCCATTCCCAAGCAGAATGAAGTGTACTATTGGGAGGCGAAGATCTACGACAAGCCCGAGTCAACCATGATTGGGGTCGGCCTGTCCACCAAACCGTACCCTCTTTTCCGCATGCCTGGTATGTTCCCTACGAGCTGCCTGATCTGACATCCCGCTAATTTCGTCCAGGTTTCCATAAGACCTCTATTGCTTATGAGTCGACTGGTCACCGCCGACATAACCAGCCTTTCGTCTCGACTCCTTATGGCCCACCCCTCCTGCAAGGCGATGTTATCGGTGTTGGCTACCGGCCTAGATCGGGCACCATTTTCTTTACCCGCAACGGCAAGAAGCTGGAGGATGTTGCCCACAACTATCGTTCACAAAACCTATTTCCTACCATTGGGGCCAACGGCCCCTGCAGTATCCATGTTAATTTCGGCCAAATGGGCTTCGTGTTCATCGAAGCTAATGTCAAGAAATGGGGCTTGGCCCCAATGACGGGTAGCCTCGCTCCGCCCCCACCATATGGCAGTGAACAAGGCAGCATTTTGCTTGAATCGGGCCGCGAGAGCGCCGCCCAGATTTCTCATCGTGTTTACCAGACTCATACCGCGAGAAGCTCCAGTGTGGGACTTCCCCAGGCGGTCAGCCCCGGACCCATCCGGTCTCCAACCGAAATCTCCCTTGCCCAGCTGGCCCACATCCCGTCCAATGAAGATGCAGGCGAAGGTTCTAGCCGCATTCGCGCAGATGGAGAAGTCGATGGCTCTGCTGTCGCACCCGGGGTTCCCGATGAAGAGGGTGTTCCGCCTCCAGAGTACGAGAGCCCGGGAAGCAGTCGCCGAGGCAGCGATGCGTCCACGTCTCTGGAATTTCCTGCAAGGACAACCCTGTCTGCCAACCGGCCCCCGGATAGCCCCAACTTCGATGTTCGGAATTTGCCAAGTTACCAAGCGGTGATAGATCGGGAGCTCAGAGATCATCAGCGAGGGCACGCCTGATACATCGACTTTTTTCATTGCTGCTTTTGAACATACTCCCATCACTACACACGGACAAACATTATACCACATTATTTTCTTTGCCGTTTCAATTAGCGAGGTCACGGTTGGCGTTATAACAACTCGGGAGGACCGGTTTTACGGGACAACTTTTCTTTTCTTTTTTTTTTTTTTCCTCAGGGAAATCGTGTCTGGAATGAAACTGGGTTTCAAGTCATTGTTTTTTCCGGGCCATCAAAACATGGATCCCACACGAAGTTATGTACAAGGGGATTATTGCTAGCCTTTCCTCTTGCTCTTTTTTGGTGTGTTTCATATCATTTTATGCTCTCGGAGGCAGCTCTGTACATTTTGTGATCTAGCACCCTCAATACCCGGGGGCCCCTGTTGCCCAATCATTTACTGATAGCCATTGAATCTGGCTTCATTAGTCGTGGTTACAAACAGAGAAATGTAAAAATGTAATTTCGAAGCGCGTGCCGCCTAGGTAGAGAGAGTCGTCGGTTGTATACTGAACTACATTACGTAGGCGACGTCATAGACAGTTGATAACTAAGAGTCGATAAACTAGTATCATCGCTCATCACCCGGGCAGCTCGACTTTGTCTACAATATGCTCTCTCTTGGTTAAATAAACTATTAAAAAGAGAAAAGCGGTGTATTAGAGTCAGCAGAAAGGCCACGAGATGATGTACGTAGTCCTCGATTTCAGTGGATGCGCTCGCTAAGTTCCGCCCTCTGCACCCCCCCCCCCCCCCCCCCCCCCCCCCCCCCCCCCCCC
>JGI24509J20081_1000257_pt1 | contig 37597 bp, 36 predicted proteins | sample LinPmetageLP29_FD_20081 | JGI IMG/M metagenome (IMG submission 20081) | reverse complement strand
TTCCCGTCCGCTCAGCCGTACTTAAGCCACACGCCGGCAGGTTAGTAGTTGGGTGGGTGACCACCAGCGAATCCCTGCTGTTGTATGTTTTTGCCTTTTTTTTTAATTGTTTCGTCTAGTGCTTTCTGAAAATTCGTCTCCGACGTCACTCGAGTCGAACAACATCTCTTCAATATTTGCCTAATAAAGATGGACTCCCCGGGGCCCGGACTAAATATACGCAGCTTTAATGGCGAAAGTGCTTCTGAAGGCCCGCCATGGCAGCGATCATGGCTTCCGTAGTCGCTGGGTCTTGTGATCGACCCTCGTGTTTGAATGAGAATATTTCTTATGAATTTCTGCTCAATTCGATGGGTTGTTTGTGGCCGTGGACACCACCTGGGCACCGAGCTGGACCGAGGGATCGGCCAAGCTTGCAGATACTTAGACAGTAGGGGCCATGGGTGCCCAGTCAGGAGGGGACCTCAAGTCTATATGCGTTCTTCAAAAACTCTATATCAATAGCCGGAAACTTCGATCCAGCATGGTCTCGGCAAAGCATCTATACTGGTCAACAAACGATCACGGTCAATACAATGTCTCAAACCAAATACGTCGATCGCGCGATTCATCAAATCTCCTTGGCCGATTTCGAAAACCGTATCGGCGACATCACAGCAGAGCTCGTCGATGCCGCAGAAAATGTCGGCTTCTTTACACCGATCGATCACGGTCTTTCCAAAGAAGACACGAGGCTATGTTCCTCACATCCAAAAGCTTTTTCGACCTACCCGACGACACCAAAGCGACCGTTCCATGGAACTCAAACAATGTGGGATGGGAAAAAAAACTCACAGGTTCGTCCATCTACTGGAATGCCCGACAGCAAAGAATCTTACCAGCTGCAGTTCGGTGAGAATATGAAGGGGCTCTGGGTCGGGGATGACCATCTCCCAGGCTTTGGAACCATTTCCCTGGAGTTCATGCAGCGGATGCAGAAGATCTCGGAATGTCTAATGCGATGCTTTGCGCGCGGCTTGGGGTTCCCGGACGACTTCTTCATCAAATGTCATGACGTTCCACGACCGGACTCGCAAACCACTATGCGGCTACTTCACTACTTTGCCCTGCCAGAGGAAGCCGATGGCAAAGTGTATCATCGCGCAGGGGCACATGCAGATTTGGGCTTTCAGACTCTACTCTTTCAGAAAGAAGGCTAGAGTGGGCTAGAGATTTGTCCGGGTCGCGGGGTGGTCAGAGTTTGGTATTGGGGACAAATGGACCGAGTTGGAGGCGAAGACTGGGGAGATCGTTTGCAATATTGGTGACTTACTCATGTCGTGGTCGGATGATCGGTTCAAGTACACTTTCCATCGCGTAAAGGCGCCGTGTGAGCATCGGGAATTTTTTGGGGACCGGTATAGCATTGCGTACTTCAACCAACCCTGCAAGGATTCCTTGATCCAGGGTCTGTTGAAGAAATACCCAACGGGCACAGGGGCCAAGTTTACTGAGAGTGCGATGAAGAGGAACTTTGCTGCATTGCGGGAGAAATTGAAAACGGTCGCGGCGGCATGATACGGGGCTTTGTTCGCGTGAGGGTCATCTGAGCACAAGTCGTTAGGGCTGCTTCATTTCGGAAATTGGTCGCGGCGGGCGAAGGGCTTGAAAGACTCCGGATATAAGCGCTTTTGTTTTCCTTTTCTTTTGGGACCTGAAATGTCTCGTCAAGCAGGAATGAAGGTGAATGAATATGAATACTCTTATAAATTCCCAAAGTCCCACCAAGTGGAAAAGCCGTCACCAGTATTGCCCATGGCAGATTCCGACTCGGCATAGCCTATGCTATCCATATCAACAAATTGTGTAGGATCGGTCCATAACCAAGGCGTGTTAGCCATGAGGCTATCTGCAGGTGCCACTAGCGTGTCTGCAATGGTCGGGTTGGAGTTGGTCGGCGACACAGGCATTGAAGACAGGCGCGGTAGGGTTGGTGGCATGTGGGCAGCCGAGCCTCCATCGGCCGTATTGATATTGACCTCTGGTGACATTGCAACGATTATTTCGAGTGTCGAAGCTGAATTCTCCGTTTCCTCCGGGAACACTGCAGGGGTAAGCGAAGAGTGTAATAAGCCAGAGGCGGAGGTGTCTTGTGAATCTGGTGTACAGTTGACTTGAAGAAGATCCCACATCAAGGGGATACTTAGATGGATTTTGGACGGCTCCCAGTCAAAGTCCATTTTCTCCGACCCGGATGCGATCTGCGTCATTTTACCCAAGGTTTGATCCTAAGGCGACAGTGTCAGTCTTGGTTCCCGTTCTAGACGGTGGAATAACGTACCAGCGAGTCACACGCAGGAGAGAAAGAGACAAAGCTTTTTAAAAACTTTCTACATTTTGCAAAATCCGTTTTTGATTTGGATTTCAACCTTGGATCAGCAGCGCAGCAGTAGTAGAGATGTACAGTCGCCGCGATGGCTGCCGCATGTCCAAAAAATGGATCAATGAGTCGCATCTTCTTTTCGGTAACCATGTCGATCAAGCGAACAACCCAGGTAGCATGAAGAAGGACAAGCTCTGAAGATCGTCTCCAGAAGGTATTGGGAATCGTCAAGTTGTAGTTGTATTGGGACGCCACAATGTAGAGGAAGGGATGATTCATCACCGTCAGTATAGAGTGATATGTAAACTGCAGCTTGAGCCATGGTGCCCAGTATTCCCTGTTCATTCTCAGTTCATCTGCTCGGCGTTCATAAAACTTGACGGAATCGTATCGATGGCACATGGAGAGTTTATTCTCAATTTCCGTAAGATCGGAGAGCACCATTGCGTATGTTGAATCGTGTCGCCAGGGCTCCTTGAGCCTGCCCTGAGCACAATCAAAAACGTATAACCTGACTCGGCTCCAGACCCATCCAAAGTGCAGTGCCAGACTCCAGATCCCGATGTCGGTCGAACTGGAGCAACCAATCTCGTCGGTCGGGAGAGGTGGAGGTTTCGGCTCAGGATTCCTCTGAAAGACTTGGTCGTCGGCATTTGCTGTATAGAAGGGACGCAAAACATCTGCTGGAACGCTGAGGAAGCCGTGTATTTGACCGTAGCATTGTTCAAGGGACTGTAGGCTCCAAAAAAGCCTCTTCTTTCGCTCCACCGAGGGGCATTCGATGCCGTATGTTGAATTAAGGTCTAGCATTGCAGAGCGACAAAGCTGAAGGGAAAGACCAAGGTGAAATCTGCCAAGGGGTACATTGCCATCTAATTATCTGTAAGTATTTGCTTCTTATCGTCATGAATGAAACAGGTGCACTCCTACCTACGAAAGAGGAATATGCAAGCAGACAAAGACTTTCAATTGTCTCAAGCTCGACAGTGCCGTTTGCGATGCGAAGCATGACCAGTGTCCGAGCAGTGTCACCATAATGTAACATCTCGTCACGTTCTTTTGAGAACCGCGACGTGAGGGTGAGGATACTGCAGACCAGTTCTTCGGATATATGGCTCAAGTCCTTGATTTCTTCGCGATCGAAACACCATATAGGTTGTCTATGGCAGTATTGGAAGTAGAGGTCTATTGCCTGGGAGATCTGAGAGGATGGGTGGACTTTCACGTTGTCGAAGCTCATCCCGTGCAGAAAAGAGTCATTGAAGTTACCGCCGAGATCGCCAGACGATGGACAGGATGCCGTCGAATAGGTGGTGTCAGGGACATCATTGATAGCGCTGTGGTTTTGTGGCTCGGGCGGGGCATTTCTAACAAATGAATCCGTGAATCAGGGGAAAGTGTGGAGGGACGGGCTTCATGGATTGGTTCTCACCTGTTGCCATTCAGGATGAGATTCACTTTCTCTTCCAAATAGGCCAACCTATCAGCCTTACCAAAGAGTCAGCCTTTTGTTACCCTCAGAAGTAACATTCGAGTGTCTTACTGATGGACCACTGCGAGACCCCCTCGGCACCGACGTGTATAGACATGTCTGGTTCAATCGGACACAACTTGAACAGGCTGGCTTCTCTGCAGGACATCGAGTTTTCTTTCTCCTAAAAGAGGTGAGACGGGACAATAAGCAGGCAGATGAGAGATTGATTTACCTGCAATTGAGGCAGGCTTCATGAGAGCGCAATCTTCCTCGATTGCTACCGCGTGGCATTATATGACGTGTTGAGGTGAAAGGCAGGGAAAGTCCCTCAGAACGAGGCCAAGCGGAATTACGAAGCAATGACGATCCCTGAATAGTTAGTTATGACGGAAAACGTTGGCCCGAACAAAAGAGGAGTGAAGGAATACAAGAAGAATAGAGACCGATTTTGGGACGATGAGGGGGGATGATCAAGTCGAGCGGGGAAAGCGCCCTCGGGCAAACGAGTGGGCAGAGAGTACTGGCAACCTGAGGAACTATCTGTATTCTAGATCAATGAATCATGATAAAGTTTCAACCTCTTCTAAAAACGGCAAAATTACCCAGTTTCGACCACCTTCCTTCGTTGCACGATATCCCAATCGCTGATCCATGATAGTAAACACCCTATCGACCTATGATCGTGTAGCTGCCGTTTAAACTTGCCGCGCGCCGAGTTTAAATCTAACAGGCGACTTCCTTTGTCTTATAGGTACATGGGCATGAGCCACATGCAGTGAATGTAACTTGAAGGTCCAAGAGACAAATTACTGACGGTCGCTGTAACAGTCAACAGTCCCGAGGAGGTCAAATAAACCGTGGACTAGAGCGACCGCATAGTTTTACAATACGCTGACTGGAGCCACGTAGCGATCTGGGAAGCATTTGTAGAATGAGACGGTGGAAAAAGTATACTCCTTACTCTGTACTCCATATTATCGCACTTGAGTGTGCTGGCCGCGTAGATCCTTGGCGGACTTTCTGGGGGCGACCGCGTACAGTAGACCCAGACTGTTGTACTTATCATGACTTTGAAAGGTCTTGAAACCACTCAAGTAGAATGCCGGTTGGGCAAATACAAGACGATCGATTTCTTTAATGATAAGACGTGATAAATAACCCCTGAAATTGAGTCTACTGAGTCAAAGGATTTGAACGACGTGGGTCGATTGGCAACCCGTCGATTCCTTACATTTGTACGTCTTATCTTTCATTATCTTTCAGGCCAACTCGACGTCTTTCTTTTTTTTTTATCTCATTTTTTTCCCTTTTTCTAGAGAAGGTCAATTATAGGGCAGTAAAGGTCCAAGATAAAGAGCTACTGGCATTACTCGTCATATGCAATTTAATAAATCTAATGACAAAAATGATCTTAGAGGCTTAAACGCAATCATAGATAAAACGTAGACGCAGAAATTAGCAGACCATAGTCTCGTTGGCAGATGTTCCATCATTGGTGGCCGCTCCGCAGGCCATTCCTCCGCAGCATCCACCAGGTTTCGAAGAACAATCACCACCCTTGTTAGCCCGGCTTTGGGCCTCGAGTTTGGTGCAGAAGTCAATATCCTCCTGTGTTGTCAGGGCACCCTCTGGGACGGGCTGGCGAGAAGGCCAGACCTCCTTTCCAGCCGCAGCCTCGCGAGCATGGTAGGCAGTCAGAAGATCCCGTACCGCAGACTGGAAATAGAGAGCACCCTTCTGGCTCGAAGGCAGCTCGTCATTGCTGCCCAGATTCTTCTGTATCTCAGCGCAGAGGACATTGTTCTCGGACATAATGCGCTTGTAAACCTGGTCGACCATCCCAAAGTCCGCATCGCTAGACTTTTGGTTGCGGTAAACCTCGTAGCGAATGACGCAGGTGGTTGGTGAGGTAGGCACAAATCGCTGCATGAAGAAGAAGTGCGGGGAGGCGGTCATCGTGGCGTTGGGGAAGTAGTAGGTGCTGGCAATCTTGAGGCCATTGGCGACCTGCTCTGGCGTTGCGTTTGCATAGTCGGTGGAGTCCTTGGAATCGACAGCACCCAGACCGGCTAGTGGGGGAACATCGGTATTGGCGGTAAGGTGGTAGTTTCCAGCACAGTTGTCGGCCAGAACCTTCCAGTTGAAGGCACCCTCCGTCTCCCAGGTGTGGTCAAACTGGTAGTCCTCCAAGTCGAAATCCTGGAAGCGGGAGTGTAGATCGATTCCCTTGAAGTCATCTTCCCACGAGATCTCAGGCTTGGGGGCACTGTCTAAGTTCACCCAGATAAAGCCGTTTGCGTCGATGTGAACGTGGATGGGGAGGAGGCCGTTTTTGTTCCTGTCGAAGTCCTCAAGATCTTGATATCCAGGCGCCTTAGCAAGCTTGCCGTTCAAGCCATAAGACCAGCCGTGATACTTGCAGGAAAAGATTCTCGAGGTGCCTTTGTCGTCGGTCACCACAGGGAAGGCACGATGACGACAGACGTTATGGAATGCATTGATATTGCCTTCGCGATCGCGAACCAGAATAAAGCCGTAGCCGGCAATATCATATCGGAGGTAGTCTCCAGTATTAGGGAGGCGCACCTTGTGTGCGGTCAAGAGCCATTTTCGGGAGAAGATAGCACGACGCTCGAGCTCGAACATCTCCTGAGATGTGTACCACGAGGCCGGGATAGCCTGCAATGGGGAGTTGTCATTTTTGGAGGATTCGAGGCCTGCGGCGTCGCTGAAGCCTAGGTAGCCTTTCAGGATCGCTGACATGTTGGGTAGTGGTGTTATGCGCGAATGATATCAATTTGCAATGATCCTGTTCAGTACATGATAGCTAGAGGCGGATGAACAACATCATATATAGTGACCATTTCCCACAATGTCACTATGATTGCACTCTGAACGCTGAGTGGGGCGTAGGACAGATCCGGGGTCAAGAAGGCATAGACCGATCACAGGACCGGGACACAGTTCTATTTCGGGCGCTAGCGGCTTCCAATCATTAAAGGAGAGACTAGGGTGACCTTTGATACTCGGCTTTCGATGCCGCCGCTCCGTTCTTATCGGCCTCTCAATACCGTGCTATCCTTGGCCTTATCTGCTCTGAGTTGTTAAAACAAAGAGCAAAGACTTCTCTTAGAATAAGTACCCTCAGGCTACCTTTAAGATCAATGCCTATGGATGAATATTCTTCCAGTCTCCAAATCAATCACAATCGTCGCGATGACCTTTTCGCGTTGAACTTTCCAACGTCCTGATCTCATTCCAGCTGCTCTATTCAACCTGGTTTGTCGGCAGTCCCCCGGTTACGTAGTATGCAGCAGCAGTGGATCTAGCGCAAAATCAGCAATCTAAACATTGAGCTACACCCAATCGGAAATTCTACGAAAACCTCACTGTTTGCGATCATTGGAGAGAAGCCCTTGGTAAAGCCAGCCCGGTCTCTCTCTCGCGTTTGGAATTTGCAACATTATGCTCGCAACGGTCAACAACTGCGCGGCAGAGGTGACGACATATATGTCTGTGAATGGTGGCTTACTATGCCTAGCTAGGAATGGGTCGATAATGGAAGGGCTTTATGATCCGATGGAACTTTTTCATATACAAATGCCTCCAGATCCTAACCACCATCAGCTTGGTTCTATTATTTGGCGCGAAAGAATAGTTGTCAAGAAGCAACCTTGCAAAGTATCGCGAGCCTCGACCGTGGAAGCTTCCTACTCAAGGCGGTTCTCGTGACTCGCCCGCATGAAGATCATGCAAGTTTATTCCGATCACATGAGAGCACGCCCTGAGTTTGCTGAGCCGGGGAAATACTCCACCAACTATCAGCCCCGCGGGACAATCTAGGTACTTTTCGCCATTATTCTTGCATGTCCCAAGCTAAAACACACTCCCACCCACGGCCCTCGGATGCCTGGTGGTCTCCCATTCTACAATCCACGGTTTCCGAGGTTCCCGCCAAGATTGACACTTACTTCTTGGCGGAATACCAAGAGCCTTGTTCTGGTGTTCTCTTGCTCGAGCCAGGCATGATGGTTACCAGTCCCAATCCCTTGCCACGCAGATGAAGCAAGCAGTCGATGAGATCTATGATGATGAAGTTACCTACGTGGATCCTGCAACAGTATATCCCAGGGTTTTCGGCTTTTCGTTAACCGTCGCCGGCGGGGACGGTGTGTGGCTGCCGGATGCCAGGACGAGGCACAAAGAGGGGGACGAATTCCTGGATCGGGTATCGGAGTCCACTGCACAGCGAGTCATTGTTATCGTTGAGATTCCACGTGAATAGCACTTTCTAAGCTACCTTACCCTAGGCGCAGTAAGCTTGTTCTTCTTTGCCGCAGGGTCTTCGACTTCTTATAATCTGTATTTTCATGTCTCATCCATTATCTCCCTCCGGGACAAGGCTTCTGAGTCCTCTGTAACCCCGCACAAGGCGGTGGAGTCAGGACTCACGATGACTTGTACCCACACCGCCTACCCTTTGGGCCTACCGCCTCTGTCTGCTGGCCGAATTCCACTTTTGGCGCTCAATCGTCTGCCGTAGTACGTACCCAACGCAAATTCCCTCTACAAGAACACCTATCTCTCTCACTCCACTATGGCTGGTCAGCATAAAAGTGAAGAGCAGCGTATAGTCAATGCCTGCGAAGCCGCTAGATGCAAAAAAAAAAGCCGAATCTCATGCGTTTTGCGCGTGATTTCCGCGTTTCTCATTCCCGTCTACGCGCCCGATTCCATGGCCGCCCATCTCGCACGACGCGTGTAAAAGCCACCGCACGCCTATCTGAGCTACAGCAATTAGCATTGATTGAGTGGGTTTGGAGGCTTTGATTCCCTATATGCTGCGCCTACGAGTACGATGCTATATGATGCTGCAAGTGCCATAGCTGCAGCTAATGGGGCCGACCAACCTCTTGATGCGACCCATTTTCAGCAGTATAAACATCAATTCCGGTCGCATAATGATCGGGTTCAACGGTGTGAGGCTTCAGTCAGCACAAAAAGCGCATTTTTTCGCTATATCCCCCAGGTCCGCGAGAAAACCCTCTCTCGGCGCGTTATTCGGCATTCCTTCAAGGAACGGGGTATATATCCTTTCGATCCATCCGAGGTTATCCAACCTCTAGTTGATAGGTTATCCCCGGAACCCCCAGTTCATTAGTGAAGGATAGGCCCGCGTTGACGGCAACTAAATCACACGTAGGCAGTCTTGGAAAGTTCCCATGCTCGCAAGTCTTGCCCGTTGGCACCAACCAGAGAGATCGACCGCCGAGCCAGGGTCGTCTTTCCTGGGTTAATCCACTTCAATTTTTGCTTTGGGGCTTGGCTGAAGATCTAGCGCTATACAATCGACTGTGTGATACGACATGGCCGAGCCGGCTTCAATCAAGTCTGTGCTGCTACAGGTGAGATAGGGATCAGAGTGTGTCATGTAAGTTCAAGTTCTGTTCGGTACGAGATCCTGGCTAACATTCCATTTCTATTGGAACAGGGACCGCTCGTCAAAGCATGAAACAAACGGTCAACCCTCGATCACCGGCCCGAGAGACCAAGATCTGCTTGCCATGTCGCTACGAGAGCTCTTGGATGCGCACCGCAGACATCGCGGCTGCCACAACGGAGGATTCAGGTATGAGCCGCAGCAGGAACACCCCGAGGGACGTCGGTCTCACACTATTTTGAGCTTGGTGAAATATGTTCAAACAGTGGAATATCGACCACAATGTCTTCTGCGGAGGCTTCTCGAGATCGCGTCATCTATCGCGAACCATACGGTATCGGATGCTGCCCCGGTTCCACTCATGCTATCCAACCCGTTGTCGGTTAATGTACCCCTGGAAGCCGACTGGTCACCTTACAGTAATCAGTTTGATACGTTTCCGGAGATGCACTTGGCTGTATTTTCACAAAGGCGTCAACCATGACGCAAACCTCATTCCCGCGAAAGTGGCAGTGGAAACGGCCACTGTCAAGGGAGCACGGGCACGGGAATTCCAAGATGATATCAGAAGTCCGCGGGTGGGTAAAAAGGACAATTTGTTATAATTGACCCGTATAGACACGGCGGGCTTGGAGCTGCACTGTCAAGGGTCTGCTGGATCGGTGCAATAGTGGCCGCGAGGATGAAGCCAAAGTCGGAGAAAAGCTCATGTAGCCATGGTTTGAATGTTTAAATCACAGAATTAATCTAAGTCAAGTCCAATTTGGTAGCATCTTGTGGAATCAATTCTCCGATTCTCTTCAATGCGATGAATCGAAAGGAAGTGATTGTTCTCCACAACAATATCAAGGCCACAATAATATAAATCTCTGTTTTGTTTCCTTATTCACTACGCACTTCTTTTATTTTCTTTTATTTCCTCACTATAAAGCCTAGTTTATGTGTTTCGGGTCTCCAACATTATCCTTCAACTTACCCATAAAATGTCGCGAGTAGTTATCGTCGGAGCAGGTTGGTGATTCCACCGAAGCGCACAGCACATGCTAATTCTGTCAGGTCTCTACGGCTTAATCGCTGCCAAAACATACCTACAGGTCGTCGGCACTTACGATCAAGAGCAAGGATTACCCAACGTGACCGAGACCGAGACCGAGACCGCAAACCAAATACCCGATTGTTTCAACCAGCCGAAAGATACCACAACGAACGGCCTTGGGCATCTGCTGGTACTCGACGCTGCATCGGACATTGGAGGCACATGGGCAGAGGAGCGTCTCTACCCCAATCTTTTGAGTCAAAATTCATACGGGCTGTACGAGTTCAGTGACCTTCCACTCTCACATGTGGTCCCTGAAGAAAAGACGGGCGTTGGGAAACAGTTTATCGCTGGATGGAAGATCAATCGATACTTGCAAGCATGGGTTGCAAAATGGAGGCTCAGAAAGCATATTCGATTGAACTGCAGGGTACGTGTTGATACTTTCCCTTCTCATCAGTGTCTAATCATTTACAGGTCGACGGCATCCAACGCCTCGACAGCAGGGAGTGGAAACTCAACATATGTCTGACCGCCACAAACAAACGATTCAATATCATCTGTGACAAACTGATACTGGCAACTGGACTTACTTCAGTGCCAAACCTGCCACATATCGACACGTCCGAAAATATCTCGGTCCCTCCCATCATTCATGCTAAGGACATCGGGGACTGGGCTCGCGCACATCTGGGATACCAAGCGATGCCCAAGAATGAAACGAGGATTGAAGATCTACAGCAGCCTGAGAGTCCAAGATTACGCTCTGTTCTGATATACGGAGGCGCCAAGTCCTCTTTTGACTTGGTGCATTTCTTCGCCACGCTTCATCGAAAAGACCCTTCATTGCATCTGACACTCGCGCCCAAAGAACCGGTTCAGGTGCATTGGGTCATTAGAAAAGTAGGCAATGGGCCTGCATGGATGGTCCCTCCAACGTCTGCTCTCCCAAATGGCGAGGTCGTGGCAAGTGATCAGGCTGCAAGTAACAGATTCCTCCACCATCTCGCTCCGTGCAGCTTCGAAACACCCAAAGGTCTTTCTTTCGAAAACTTCTCGCTCGGCCTAAAAGGTTCGTGGCTGGCACGCCTTTTTCATGGAAATCCTCTCGGTCGGTGGTGGGTTCGCTGGTTCTGGGACTCCGTGGATCGCAGCTTGGAGGATCTGGCGCAGTACGAAGCAGGGGCTAAGATGCAACTGCTACGGCCGGACAAAAGGTCAGTTCATCTTTCTACCTACTACCTCGGATTACGCTAATTATCGATCGTGTCAAGTGTGATCTCATGCGGCTCCAGCATTGGAATAGCCAACCAGCCCGATCTATGGGAAACGGTTCGGTCGGCACAAGTGAAGGTCTACAGATCCACCATCACAGCCATCTCTACTCCTGAGATAGAAGACGAGGGATCTGCCGATACTGCTACGGTCTCACTGGCCGACGGTAGGTGCATCGACGAGGTCGATCTCATTGTACATGCAACTGGGTACAAGCCCGTCGTCCCCATCACGTTTGAACCACCGAGCTCTCGCCTCAAACATGGTCTCTCAGGCCTCGTGAGCCCAGCTCTCCATGATACAGATCACGAAACTTTGAAGGATTTTGATCCGACTCAAGTACCAATGGATCCTACCACAGAACACCATATCCAGCACTGGGGAGCTCTGGACCGGGAAATCGAACCGATCGTGAGGAATACCTTGGCTGCGACCGGGTGTATCCCCATCCAGTCCCCCGTCGGCAATGCCGACATGCTGCCTTATCGCCTCTTTCGCCGCATGGTTGCTCCCACGTTGGTTGCCGAGGGAGATCGTTCATTTGCGGCTTTGGGGGTTGTCCTCACTTCGACCATCGCAGTCGTTGCTGAAGTCCAGGCATTGTGGGTGACTGCTTTCTTGACTGACGGTTTCGACCCGTCCCTAAGAGACTCCACGCCTGATCCGTCAGGTGCTCTCCGGCTAGAATCGCTTTCTCAATCTGTGATGGAGAAATGTATTTCAGAGGACGTCGTACTCGGATCGCTCACGGGAACCGGTCTCGAGGTGGATGCAATTCACGTACGTATATCATCATCCTTTGTGAAAAGTGAGGCTGACTGTTGTTGATATAGTATAATGATGTCCTGATGCGTGATCTGGGATTGAATCCTTATCGTCTTGGGGGAGGTTGTATACGAGAGCTCACAGGCGTGTATAAGCCGTCCGCATATGCCGGGATTGTCGAGGAATGGAGGAAGAGTCAAGCCCTTGTACTGAACGAAAACTAGACCAAAGCATCAATTACATATGCACAGTAACTGGGTGTCTGCAAGGCACTTGCAGCGATGAAATTTTTTTTCTCCAAAACGTCGCCGACCATTTGACTTCTCCTATGAACACCACATACACACCACATCAACATCATCATCCATATTCGGAATTGAGGTGCTGCAGGAGTGTTACGATGGCATGTCGATCATTCCAATCCCACTACAGGAGCCAATCACTCCTGCGGCGCCCCTGGAATTCAGTCGCCCTTCCATGCAAGGGAGCCCCTGCCAGGACAACTCTTGATAAACATACGAGTCTCCCGGTCCCGGCGTCTCGTTGACATCCGCACTTCGACCTGCATCATGTACGGCCTCAAGCAACTCGCTCTGTTGAGCTTCATGCTCCTATCCGTCTCTGCCAAGGACCCGAACAAGACCATGGTTTGTGTGACCATCCTATTGCCGTATCGACCGTGCTGACATGCGTGACAGGTTGGGTTGGAGACGTCAGAACGCAGCCACGGTGTCGATGTACCTATTGAGGATTGCCACGAGCTCGATGAGGAGTAAGTCGCCATATTTTGCACTTTGTAGGTATCAATCTAACTCTTTTCAGTGAGGTGTTCACAATCTCGATCAAGAAGTACTGTCGCGTTTTCACGTAAGTCCATTTTCTGTCGGCGAATCAGTTTAGATTGATTCTCATTTTCTGTCCTTTCAGCGGCCCACTGTGCACCGGCCGAAACACAGTGCTCAGTCCCGGCGACCACTCGAATGACGACCCCGTTCCCATCACATCTATCTACTGTCATGCGAAGCGCCCATACTAGAGAGCAGCCCTGAGGTACCATCTACCTTTCTACAGGGTGAATAGCTACCCCCCTAACGGGCCCGGTCAGCCCGGTCGGAAAATAACAATTGACTACTAGCTTTTTAATGCTCACCCGAGTTTGTCAACTTCTCGCGCAGCTCTTGTAGAGACGCATAGGTAATTTTTATGTGTATTCATGGATCATGCGGCTATGGTCTATAATGAAGTATGCTGTTCGTCCACCACCAATACCATGATATGTACTAGCGCCCCAAGTATTGGCACAAAGGTGCAGCACATCCTCGGCCTTAGCGGGAAGACAGGCGAGACCAGCTGCTTCAAGTTTAAAATACCGCCACTCAAGCATTGGATGACCGGTGGCCAGGTATCCGGTATCCCGGTAACTTTGATGAAACATAGGTCAACCTAAAAACATCAGGAACCGAATGGGAATACAAATGGCGTGGTCGTGTACCTCGGCAAGAGAAATGTGCATAAAAAAGAAGGTTGTTCATGATCGCCTTGCCCACTCCAATGACCATCACATTGCCGCCTTATCGGGTAGTGAATGCAGCTTTACACACGCTACTGCCAGTGCACTCCAGTACTGTCTCCAGTGCCACGTACTCGGAATATCCAAACAATGCATGAATGGCTTGGGCATTGTCCTACGCATCCTTGTTCCGGCCCACCTGGTAGGATGCAGGACGGAACAAAATCCTTAGCAAATGCCAATCTTCCAGCTATCAGGTCCATGACCACGATGGGATGGTTCAGCACCACGATAGCAGGGGGCCCGAACTGATTCCCGCAGACTTAATGCCGTGCATGGCCACTGACAGGGGTTCGAGCAGAGCGCCTTCAGCAAAGCTGACATTTTCAGGCAGCTTATGTAGCTACTTGTCTGGATGGACCTTGTATTGCTGGATGGATAGATGTCCTCGCAAAGATTGTACGGTCCCTCGTCGCACATGAAGCAATGCGCACAGGGAATAACAGGCTCCACGGCCACTGGATCGCCTGTTCCGAATATGTCAGCAATTTGCAAACTGTGATTTCACAATAAAGGAACCAGCCTTCAGATGGCCCATATCCTCGCCACATTGCAAGACAATTCCCGAAGCCTCGTGGCTGATAATCCAGTCGCTTTCGAGCACCAGAGATCCAACCCGTCTTCCAGAGATAAATGTTGGATCCGCAGATGCACGTGGCCTTCATGTGGACCAGGACTTCTACTATCCCGAGCGCAGAGACAGGCGCATCCATTAATTTTAAACTCATGGTCGACGGGAACTTGTAATGATGGACTGGGTACGAGGCTGATCCATAAGTAGTGACGGAACCATTGTAGAGAGCCTTTGTACAGCGCATGACTCGCAGATGGTCAATATTTGAAGTAAGAGAAGCCCGCAGACAAAGTAGCCATATTTAGCAGTGCATGTCTTGTGGCTCTAACTAGGTACTCATTTTATGCGGGTGGTTCAGGTTTCCTGATTATGCGCCTTGGCGGGTTGTAGTTATATTCGTGTCAAGTATTTAAAGCCCTCGACCTAAAGATGCCGTTAGTCATATCAGTTTTTTCTTTTCCTGCCTGATTATTATATAACTATGACTGAGCCCGCAGTTAGCTCTGATTCTGTTCCAGTGGTTACATCACATGCAACCCATAACCCAGAGCGCAGATCCACTCGATCGGGAAGAGGCAAGATTGCAGCAGGAAATGGCAGAAGTTGAGGAAAATTAAGGAAGACTGGGGACTAAGGAACGGACCGAGGAATCGCTGAATTTAACCAATTCAGAAAGCATGCGCACTTAGTTATTACCCGCAAATTCCTACAAATAACAAGAGCATCCACCTTTTTTCTATACCGTCAACATGATTCCATTTCTTCCATTGCGTCTAGCAGCATCTATTTAGATTCTTCTTGGTTTGAACTTGATGAGGAATTCAGTAAACAGGCTCAGATGACTCCTATCGCAGTTCATTCTGTTGAAAGTAGATTTAAAAACAGGCCGACTTCGAAATCTCATTTTCCTGTCTCGCTAACTTGCACAAACCACGAAATTGTGAAGGCGTGTCAGGCCGAGCCAATAGGAAGGCCGTAATCGAGCATGCGAGACCCGTGGGTGGGGAAGATGAGGAGAAAGTAATGATCTACAAGCTCAGATCGATATTATACGCTCCAGATCCTTGTAACCGAGAGGTGCAAAGCAGCGTGACGAGCAGGGTGCGAATTTGGCTATAAAAGGGAAGCTCAGAGTCTCATAATTTTGTAAATTGCGCAAAATTCGCTATGCTTCTGACCCTCGCACTTCTGCCTCTTGTCCTTGGATCAGAGCTGAACAACATCAAAAATGTTGTGGTTTTGGTCCAGGAGAACTTGTCCTTTGATCATTTCGCTGGGGGTCTCACGTACAATGACAACATTGATGGATTAAAGGACCGCGAATTCTGTAACCCGGTCAATGTGTCGCACTCGCAGTCTGCCAGAATTTGTGCCCGTAACGAGGCGGCAAACATCGCATCGGACGACCCCAATCACAGCATCTCCGGCATCAATATGCAGATCTTCGGCACTTACCATCCCCTCGCAAAAGCTCCATCTTCTATGGATGGCTTTATCACCGAGCAGCGAGCTTCTTACCAAGAAGACAATTTAACGCGTGCAGCTGAGGTGATCGACTACTTCACTCCGAATCACATCCCGGTCTTCAATGCTCTAGCGGAAAACTTTGTCCTCTTCGATCGATGGTTCGCGGCTGTTCCAGGTCCTACCAATCCTAATAGAGCATATCTGACCTCTGGCACCTCGCAGGGCCACGGAAAGAATGATAATACCTTCCTGGTTTCGGGCCTCCCACAAAAGTCGATATTTGAGCAATTGTCGGAGAAGGGAATCACCTGGAAAAATTATGAAAATTCAACGAGGTCGGACCCGCCTTTCTTGCCGGATGCTCTTTTCTACGAATGGACTGCAAAGTCCAATGCCGGCAAAAACAATGTGTTACCCATCGAGCGCTTCTACCAGGATGCGAGGGCTGGCAAACTGCCTCAGTTCACCTGGATCAACCCGGAGTGCTGTAACTATATGTCGATGCACCCGCCTTCTCCAATCAATGTGGGCGAGAACTTTGTGAAGAGTGTATACGAAGCCGTGCGCAACTCTCCCCAGTGGAATGAGACTTTGTTCATCTTGACGTGGGATGAGCACGGTGGCTTTGCTGACCATGTGCCTCCACCCACCGATATTCCCGCCGGCGACAGTCTTACCTATACGGAGCAGGCTCCTGATGGTCGGGGCTATACATTCCACTTTGATCGCTTGGGTGTTCGTGTTCCTACCATCCTCGCTTCGCCGTGGGTCGGCAAGGGGCTGGTCCAAAACAAGCCTGCCGAGGGAAATAACGAATTCACTCATACCTCGATTCTAAAGTTTCTCTCCGAGCTTTGGGACCTGGAAAGCCTCTCCCCACGTGTAGATTGGTCGCCATCCTTTGGTGGTTTGATCACTTCTGAGTACCGCGAGGATACCCCTATGCAGCTGCCAGATGCGGCTGACTTTTAGAGAAATCGCATCAATGCTGTTTGGGTAAACTCCTACGAATTAGTGAAATTAATTACTATGTCCTATACTTCATATTCAGTTATATCAAACGAAACCCCATAACCACCAGACTCGCGTCACCAACACTCGGGGTTTCAGCATATCCTCAACCTATCCAGACATGACACCCGTGTTACAAAAAGTTTCCACGTGCCGATGTTGACGAATTTGGGGCGCTGGGCAATTGCTGAGTTTTTCGTGTTCATGCGGTCAATATCGTAGGGATTCGCTTCATACGTCTGAGTGCGCTGCAGTGTAGAGTGGGAGGCAATAGACCCACGCCCGTGGGATTCTTCGATATGCACTAGGAGAGTTTTATCTGTGAGATTTTATTTAATGACATCATTGTTGTGAACCTTTTGGGCCAGCGCCCGCGTAAAGTTGTTCACTTCTGCGGCATACTTGCACTTTCGGCCAATGCTGGCGCCGTGACAGTAGAAGATAACCGGAAACTGAACGCATGCAAGAGACAGGGAAGACGGGGCGCATGATGCCCAGTGAATACCGAGGTTCTGATATATTTAGGTCGGGAACCCAGCACCGAAGCATGACCGGATGATGGAGTTGGCGGCGAGGACAGATGCAGCGTAGATGATGCGTCGATGAGGGAGTCCACGATTTTCAAGAAGATAAACACCACTCCAATTCCGAAGGGAGCCGTGGCAAGAATGCAGACGGCTCATAGGATTGAAGGCGAGTCGGTCCAGGCAAATCAAAACTGGTATACAACCATTTGAGGCGAGTGTCAAACTGCATTGGATTGCGAGGGTCATTCGGGATCCATTCCAAGATGTATGAATGGGCTTCAGTGCCCGAGCCAGTTCAGGAATACTCGATAATCTCGGATGTGACTACGCCCTGATCAGTCAAGAAACGCCGATACGGAATGCGCTGCATGCGCGACGCTTCGACGTGTCGTTGGCCATGACTGCTGTCGTGATGGAGGGTAATGGAGGGTACGAGATTATCTCCTTTGGGGACAACGAGCATGCAATACTTGGGCGCGACCCAAACCACATCGCTTCTGTGCAAGCTCCCCTAGCCCATAAGGGACGAAGCATCATGATCGCCTGAAGCGGTGCCAATGCTTCAGTGATTGGAGTGCCGGTGTCATCCCAACTCAGCTTTCGCCTGTGATTTCGGCAAGCCGACCCATCGGATCAGCAAAGTAGGGAAGGAACCTGCTACGGACCGCGGCTTTAGCGATTCTTATACGGTACCTGATTGTGACGATCTAATTACCGTCTTTTCCATCTCCGCTCATTTTGGCATCGTGGTGCAGACATCGCGTGCTCTACCTGATTGCATCCTTGAGTGGCCAGTTTTGTTGCCTCTGTCAAAATGTTTTGTTATCAAGCAGGTATCTTCTTTAAGTGCTACTGCCAACTTTTTCCAGTGGGGAGAAGAGAAGAGATGGCCAGAGAATTGCTATGTCGGGAATAGACATGAAGCTCTCTGGATGAGGCAAGATGCTACAACTCAAAATGAAGGTTCATATAGCATTAATTACAATGCAAATGCAAAATTGAAGAAGAAACTAACACTAACTAATTAATTAACTAAGTGCTGCGCTCAGTAGACAACGTAGATGACACCAGTCTCAATCGGGTTGGCCCTATCCCATTCACTTCAAGTTCCAACCCAGTTCCATCTCCCATGCGTCACACACGTCAAGCTCCCGGTGCTATCGGGGAATAGTCGATAGGTAATTACTTAGTCAACTAGTTAGTTATGACTAGTTAACTAACTAACTATCTAGAAGGCGATGACAAATGAAGACTGACTAATCTAAGCAAGCTCATGCTGGCTCAGCTCCAGGAGTGTACCGCAGTCGGTGGCTAGCTATTGTGGGTATACCGTTTCAACTGTTGCACCTCTGGCCAATAATGAAGGGGCAAATCCCTTGCACAGAAGGTTCTTGGAGTTGATCCGCTCTCATCCAAAGAATCTCAAAATCCAGAGATGCCGCAAAGCTTTTACATTCAAACCGATCTTCAACTAGGAAGCTTGTACACGTAGCTTGTCGCCCCACTCGGGGAGTTGCGAAGGGAGGGAAGACACTTATGTTCAAATAGTCCCCCTTGTCCAGTATCTGCTCCCAATAAGAGGACGAGAAGCGCGTGTTATCAAGGACCTAGTCACTCAAATGACCAATCCCGATGCTTATTGCCCTATGATCAACATTCCACTCCCACATTCAATATCCCGACCAATGCACGGGTATCCACTCATTTAGGTCATCTCAAAGGGGCGACTGACAGCCTGAGCAGCTTATCACAGGCCTGCAAGCTATTTTCCAGACTTCATTACACATGGCTGGTGATTTTCATCGCTCGAATAATTACTTTTCGTCGTCCTCGTGCATCTTACTCGATATCACAATTTATCGAGAGAACTACCCGTATTGCAAGAAAAACAAATGCCTAATGGTTGAAAATCTTGGACGCACAACCTGGTGGGCGTGCTCAACGGCGCAGATCTAGGGATTTGCCGTCACATTACTGGGTGCTAAAAACCCCGGGTGTCAAGTATGTGGTTCTCATAAGCTTAGTGACGTTCCGATTGGGGCAAGTACCTGATTCTAGGATATTTGTTTCGTCATTTTGTCCGAGCTCCTACAAGCTTATTTCACTCCTTATATAACTTGCTCTCTTCAACTTTGTTTGGTCGATGAGACAACGGATTCGCCTCAGACAGAACCATTTCCAGCTCGACATGCCTTCGCCGACCTATAACCAACGTGAATATCCAGAACCATGCCAGACGGACTTCAAGGAATATTCTCCAAGCATCGCTACCAACAGCATAGATACAGGATTATCTGTATCATCCAATAAAGAGCGTGACATTGAGTTTGCCCACAGCGAGGATGGCCTGCCGCCGGTTGATGGAGGTACCCAGGCATGGTTATTTTTACTAGCCTCTGCGATGCTGGAAGCGTTAGTATGGGGTGAGTTATTTTGTGGACATGGGCCAGTTGACTTGGTGACGAAGAGATATCCACTGACAGAGGAATAGGGTATGCGTTTTCGTTTGGAATTTTCCAAGATTATTATAGTTCCCACGCGCCATTTCAAGGATCCGGGAATATTGCTGTTATTGGGACATGCGCAATGGTAAGTAACACCTTAATACATGCAGCTTCAGACCAAATTGACTGGACCCATAGGGCATTGCATATTTGATTGCTCCATTAGCTATTGTGGTCATGATTCTGGTGCCTCACGTCGCTCGTTGGGTATCAAGTATAGGTGTGGTGATTATGTGCCTCTCTTTGGCACTTAGTTCGTTCTCCACGAACGTGACACATCTTATCTTGTCGCAAGGTATTGGATTTGGCGTAGGCGGTTGTCTGGCATACACGCCTTCGATTCTCTTTATGTCAGAGTGGTTTTGCAAGCGAAAGGGTCTTGCATTTGGAATTGTGTGGGTAAGTGATGAGCAACAGTAGATTCTATTCCAGGTTGAGTAGATCTATTAACGTGCTTCAAATAGGCTGGCTCGGGTTTATCTGGAGTTATCTTTCCTCTGCTCATCCAGTGGCTCCTCGATCAATACGGAATTGAAGTTACCCTCAGGATCTCAGCTGTGGCGCTTTTCATTCTTGCTGCTCCCTTCCTCTACTTCCATAGGCCTCGTCTGCCTATTCATGAGGGCTTGTGCCACCATCGACTCAACTTCCATTTTCTATACAGCAAAGTGTACATCATCTATCAACTCGGCAACACTGTCGAGGCTTTGGGGTTCTTCCTACCTACTATTTATCTGCCGACTTACGCCCGCAGCCTCGGCGCCAACGAATTCATGTCTTCGCTCACAGTGACACTTGTCAACTTGACTTCAGTGTTCAGCTCTGTGATTGCAGGATTTCTGTCCGACCGATACCATATCACAACTTGTATCCTGATTTCCACTGTTGGCACTGTCTTATCAGTCTTCTTTATTTGGGGCTTTTCAGTGACTATTCCCTCTCTTTACGTCTTTTGTGTTGCATACGGTCTGCTCGCCGGTGGTTTCTCCTCAACATGGTCGGGAATTGCCACTGAGATTCAGCGAGCCAACCCGGAAGCAGATGCAACAGTCATCTTCCCGTTCATGGAAACCGGTCGGGGAATTGGAAACGTGGCCAGTGGCCCGCTCAGTGAGGTTCTACTCAAGTCAGATCACTGGAAGGGTCGTGCATGGGGAACTTATGGAAGTGGCTTTGGTACACTTGTGGTCTGCACGGGCGCAACTGCGCTCGTAGGTGGAATCTCGGTGGTGGCACGCCAAATGAAGTGGGTCTGAGAAAGGCAGTGAATCCATTTGTTTGGGTCGTGGATGCTGAGTGAGATCGCTGGAAAGATCTCCGGAAACTTTGGCCTCCGGGCTCGAGAGTACATCACCATTATTGCAGCGCAAGAGAACATATCCATGTTTAGTGTTATAGTAATATTTGTTTTCAGTGATTCGTTTAGATATAAAAAAAGAAACTCGCTGCGAGAAATGCCTAGTATAAGCTCGTAACATCTACACGGGTGTACATACCTTGGTTATGCATCAAACATAACTTCAAAGATTACACGGTAACCTAGCCCTATACTTGCCAGTACATAGTTAACTAGTTACCACTTCTTAGTTGGAGAGCGCCAAGATTGAACCTTCCGTAATCGGCCACGTCTCCGCCTGAGGCCACCATCACGTGAAAATGTTCTGCCTCAGGCCGAAAAAATGACTCAGCACCAACCGCCGAGTTTCGTTGCAACGCGCAGCCAATCACTGTCCGCGTTTGACCCTCGGCAGCCCCACCGCGGCGAATCTTCGAGCTCTTCCCCCTCTTCAGAACATGCCGATTTCTCCGATTTCCGGCAGATTGTCACCGAGAGCACTCGCTCATGTTTCATGGGGTTTTATATCGGATGAGCGCAGGCCGATCCTGATGGACTTGGAGTATCGGCACCTATTGGCACCAAATGGGCCACATTTGATTCCTCCGAGCGACTTTCGGTCCCCCAGACTGCCCCCGCCACCCACGGGCGCGGATTTTATGCAGAGGAGTCCCGAATCTGGCGAGATGGAGAAGACTCCGCCTGTCACAGGCAAGCGCCGAGGTGGCAGCCGGAAGGCCTGCAACGAGTGTAAGCAACAGAAGGTGAGCCACATGCGTCTCCCCGACCGACTTCCAATTCGCTCAGCTCCCTTCCCTGTCCCGCGATCTCCGCGCTGATGCAATCTCGTCGCTGGATAGCTTCGATGTGACATTGTTCAGACCCCAGCCGCGGCATGCTCGCGCTGCCGCAGGCTTGGGATCGACTGTAAGGTTGAGCAGTCGTTCAAGCGAATCTCCAAGAGAAGGTATTATCCCCTTAGCCTCGACTTATTTCATCTCTTACTGAAGCTGTGTATAGGCGCAATGCGGAGATGGAAAAGGAAATCGCAGATCTCCGCCGCCGCTTAGCATTTAATCCAGAGCAGGAGGAGGCAGCTGAGTCCCATGCGGGCGATGACCTCTCCCAATGCTCGGAGGAGGCTTTCAAAAGGCGGGACTCGGTTGCTGCCGAGCGCCCACGGCCTGTCTCAGTGCCTGTTGAACAGCACACATCCATTGCAACTCCAATTACTATGCAGAGAGATGGATCGATTCTGTCCCAGGAGGATAATACCCCGTGGAGATTAGAAGATATCGCTCTCTCCCGAGCACGTGTAGCACGACTGTTTGAACAGTAAGTGCTGGATGTTCCCGTCGCTCGCATTTTCTCAGAACTGACTTAGGGCGAAGATATTTCAACTTTTACCATCCTTTTCTTCCGCTTCTGAACCCTCCAAAGCCCCCAGAGGTATATCTCAACCGGTGCCCTTTGTTGGCATGGACAATCATCTGTGTGGCCAGCCGACGGTCCCCCACGGAGCCTTGGCTTCTAAGCGCCCTCTCGGGGCCTTTTAGTCGACTGATGTGGTCTACAATTACCAGTGTACCACAGGACTACCGAGTTGTCAAAGCACTTTGTGTGTTGTGCACATGGCCTCTTCCAACGACGAGTCAAAGGACGGATGCAACCTTCATGCTCAGTGGCCTCATGATGCAGATCGCCATGCAGCTGGGATTGCACCGTCCGGTACAGGCGGAAGAATTCACTACGTTTCAAATGGAAGTTCAAGGAGAGGCACTCAAGGATCGCTTACATACATGGGTGATATGCAACATCGTGGCCCAAAAGTAAGTCTTTTATTTCCTACCCTAGTCCCAGCCGATATTGACTGGTTGGTCAGTGTTGCGACTGGGTATGGCCAGCCGCCTAGCACGATCTATGATTGGGCTCTTGAGCCCCCGTCGTTGAAGGATGCCGATTACCGCCTTCCTGAAGATCTCATGATCAGGCTGCGCATCGAAAAGTTCTGTGATCGGGTCACCAAGGCTCTGTACAGCAGCAAACCTGAGCCAGGAGAGTTCATTAGTGCGGAGAAACTGGTTATCGTACAGATTCTTGAAACTGAATTACGAGACATGGAAGTTGAATTTGGTCGCGGGATCTCCGGTAAGCCACGCCCTCATACTCTTTGCCATCTCCAGTCTGATATGATAGTATTCAAGCGATCAATATGATCCATCTCCGTGCTGCAGAGTTGCACTTCCGATATTTTGTGTTCCTGGGGTCCAATGCTCGAAGTGATGACCTCACGAAGCTCTTTATCGCAACAACTTCATTTTTAGGGCGCGTGCTTGATCTCGAAACCTCGCCTGGTGAACTGATTGGTCATTCCACTAATTACATTCTCCAAATGATCGTGTCAGCGGCCTTTGCCCTTATGAAGCTATTGAAGAGCAACTTCAGCCGACACATCAATTTCAACCATGGAAAGCTTCTGTTCAATGGTGCTATTTCAGCAATCCGCAGGATCAGTGTCATGGACCACGATCGCCCGATCCGGCTCGCTGACATTCTTGCCCAAATGTGGAATGCGACCGGCCCGGAGCCCGCTGAAGAGGATGGTCTGCAGCTCAAAGTTCGTTGCCGCATGAGCATGAGCCACGTCTACGACACCGTTTGGCGATGGCGACAGCGTTTCAGACCAGTGAAGAGCATCGAAGAAATACAAGGTAAGCCTCATTCCGCACTGTCGCGTCTGCACCTGGTACTCACCCCTCTCCAGCCGCGGTGGCTGCGGCAAATCAAGACATTTCAACAACTGGACCTCTGGGCCGGCAGCAGGTCAGCTCTCTTGAGGATCCATCATTGATGATGCCCAGTCAATTCGACGAGAGTGGCGCGTTCTTTAGCGAAGCCGGGTTTTCCGAAGTCTTCGACTCCCTGAACTGGGTCTTCGAGGGGATTCCTGACTCGTTTGTCGCCCCTCCAGTCCTTTAATGTGGACGAGCTCCAGACATTCTGTTCCCGGCTGCTAAATCCCACACATTTGCATTTGCCTTTTTGTGTATAGAAGTCGGGTTTGAGCGATTTTCCAGCGAAGATACCATGCAAATAAAAGTGATTATTGCCACTGAACCTGGTTTTAGCACAGCTCAACATATTGGAGTTACATACATTCGATCACGGTATCCCTGGAAACTGATTGAGGCTTGGCTAACGCCACTTGATTGGCAACAACCTCGCTTATTTTCGGATACAAAGAAAATCTGCTGTGATTACCAAGTATCATTGACTCGCCACAAGCTTCGGGTATTTCTTTTCGGCCATATGAGGCCATGAATGAGGTTTCCCTGCCCATTGCATGAAATCCATGCACTTGACGTATACTATTCTGGGCTAGAGCGGGAGTTTAACGCCATCAGACGCTGTGCTACATTGACGAAGTCAGAATAACTTTCCTTCTTCAATGAATGGGCCGTCGAGACGGATATGCGCGATTGGACAGGTTGAGCAGGCTCTATGCAGAGGCGTGGGATGCGCGCCCGTCCCTCTCCCTTCCCCAGAGAATGATTTGGAAGAGTACTGAGGAATATCTTTCCTGAGTAACGTTGTTGCAACATCTTTGTGCATGGCGTTCGTTCTGAACCGAGAGCTGCAGGTGCCGTGAAACAAGAATATTGCTGGTGGTCGGATACAGAAGTGTCGGTGTGGGAATTGCACGCGGCAAGACCCAAGTCAATGCACCAATATGAAGGTCTCTTCGCAGTATCCCTGACCAGCTGGGATTGTAATTCTCCGGTCGCCTGGTGTACGACCAAGAGGCTGTTCCCAAACCAAGGAATCGGGCTCTCCACAGCGTGTCGATCATTTTGCACCATGCACATACTCTCATGGACATTGGAATGTAGGTATGTTTCGACCCCAGCGATGGCCCTACTGATAAAAATAGACGCTTGTAATCGTGTTTTTCTGCTTAAAATATGCTCGGCATTTCCATTTGCAGACGAAGATGGCAGAAGAACAATCTCTCGTAGGCATTTCCGCACAAAACTCGCTGTGAAGCGCAGCCTCGTTAATATTGGATTTCTCTATGTAGACATGTAAGATCCAACTCATCCAGCCTCAACAGCCGGTGGCAAAGCATGTCTGTCTTTGAAGTGCACAGGGCAGGCTTCCTTATACTTTTCTAAGAAAGTAAAAATAATAGTCATTTCGAAAGTTTTGACGGCTCTGCTGCTTCCTCGCATTCAGCTTTATATCATGACGAGTATCCGAAACGAGGTGACCGAGGCCTAGAAAAGTACACAATATGAAAGAAGTTCAATAGAGCTTTCGAGCTTGACACATGATTTATGACCCGATGCCATGGACATCCATTTCCAACACGACCGTCCTCATTTCAGACTGGCGCTTGGTCTAGTCTATGGGTGGCTCGCATTCCAATATGTCAATTCTCAGGCGTGGTATTCCTGGATGTGAAACCATACTTCATGAAAACAAAATATCGAGATACATATTGCCCCTCGATTGATTATGAGTGATCTTGATGGTCTATAGTATCGAGTAGTCTCAAGACTCCCTCTCAATTGAACATGCACTCAGCTTTGAACTACAGACAATCTCGAAGATCAGCGTGTGATCGATGTCGCGGATTCAAGCTTCGCTGTGAACGTGACCAAGCCAATGGCAGATCGTGTGAGAGGTGTCTCAAAGCCCAGGTGGTGTGTACGACGAGTGTTGGACAACCTGCTCCAACTTATCTACCGTCAAAAGGAGACTCCGGCACTTTATCCCGAGATGGTGATCGAGTTCTCAACAGTGAACGAATGCCGATGCCTGTTCTCCACAGATCTTCTGCCTCAAAAGTGAGGAAACCACTTGCATCTTCTGGGACAGCCCGAAGACAAGAGAATCAATATTCTGGTTGTTGGAGGAATCCGGATTCATTCCCATCTCTATCACCTGGAAATTCGTCTTTTGTTGAGAACATTGGATTGCAAATGCCGTCGCTGCCTGCTTCAGCATTCCCTGTTGAGCCATGGAGAGACCCTCATACCTCCTGGGGATTAGCGACTTATGACTTTGTGAGTCATCTTTGACTGTGTGAAACTCCCTTGCTAATTAAATATTGACCACAGCCTTCAACAGAGGATGGGCTATTCGATCCGAAATACGGCCTTACAGATCAGCGACAGATCTCACAAGCCGTCACGATGGATCCATCACCAATTTTTCGAAATGAGTCGAATGCAGAAACAGATATTCCTCTCAACGTGGGGACACTCGGATTCATTGATCAGGCCTCAAACACCACCATGGACGGTATCTGGAACCCTCCTTGGGAAACGGTGCCCTTACCTACCATGGATGATGAGCCATCGATTCCCAACACAACAGACTGGGCTCCCGCCAGCCCATTTGGTCTACGAAAAAGACTCCTCAAGCTCAATCTCGATCTGATTGACGATCTAGAACTGTTGCAGTCTGAATCCATGACTATGGGATCTTCATGTCTTCTCAAAGGGGATCTTACTCCGACGGTTGGGAAACTAGATCTGCCGATCTTCCGCATGCTTAGCCATTCCACACAGTTCATAGATATCCTTGAGTCCGGGATCAGTGCAACAGAAGACTCTTACACCCTCACATCCGGTCTGGATTCATCTAACTGGGCACCCAGTGCCCAACACGACCGAAAGTCGCCATCTGTGGATGTGATGGGTAGCACTGTGGAGGATGGGGAAACCACAGCATCATCTTACGACTCTGGATACTTGACAATGATGGAGTGTGATCAAGATCGGGCAAGGGTTTCAGAGCCCCAGAGATGCGATATATCGACATCACTCAGCATGCTTGCAACTTATTGCCATCTGGTTCGTGTGTATCGAGCTGTTTTCACAGAACTCTACCAACTATTTCTTATCATCCCCCCTGCCGACGTGGCTGCATACCTGCTTCTGCCAAATCTGCAATTTGGACAATTTCACATGGACGGAAATTTGACCGTTCAGGTCCAGGTGTTGATTGAACTTGGCTCCAGCATGCTAGCCAAAATTGAACGAACTATGGGGATGTCACAGGGCCCAGCTCGAGAACCAGATGGTGAGATTAGCCATGCATACATTCTCGATGACAGTCCGCTGGTGTCTATTCGAGATCATATCATGGCTCAAGAACAAGTGATGTGCGGAATCCCATTGAAGGAAACAATGAACTGTCTAAGACAACTTCTGAAAGAGCCGGCCAACATGTGATTTTGCCCTATGCTTGTTCCCCTTCTATACATGAATGGAAATTTGAAGGTCCTGGAGTCGTGCCCAGTTATCCCGTTAAGAAGCAACACCTAGGAAAAAGGTCTATGTACATAAAGTACTGATGTCCGTTTTGAAACAAGTTCTTTTAATATGCGATACTTAGCCATCAAATTGGATTCCAATTGTGAGAAACATTATTTCAAATGTATAGCGAGCTGAAACAAATCTGCCGATTCCGACACACATCATGGTTGTCAAAGCTGAGCCCCTGCAAATTCCCGAGGCCGATACCGAGCCCGAACATGCACAGCGTGTCTTACGAACGGCTCACCGTGCCGAAGAAAGGCAATATTTAAGGAGCCAAGTTTGCTGGTTCCACAATGTCAAGTTGGGGTTCTACAACACCAGAATTCAAAATTTTGTTTCTAGATTGACACAAAAGATCATGGCTGCCCCCAGTTCTAAAGATGGGACCAATCTAGTTGGAACATGGACTTTGGTATGTATAGGCCATTCCAAGAAGGCAAAATATCGGACTGACCAGAGGAACAGAACAGGAAGCTGTCAGATGATCCTGACCGAATCTTCTCCTTGGTATGAAGATTAAGCCCACGGGATTGCAGAGCTGGAAATGCTAATGCCTTGATATAGCAAGGAGTACCCTGGGTTGTTAGAAAAGTCCTTCAATACGCCACTCTCTCTTTGGAAATCAAACAGATAGTTTCCTTCTCAGATGGGACTACCGCGGAACTCAAAGCCAACGATTCAGGGCTTGAATCCCCAGCCGATGCAATCACAACCCTTAGCATCAAACAGATTGTCAGACCCGGCGGATTTGACAGCGAAGGAACGTATCATGTGGACGACAAGTCGTATGACTTCTCACTTCCCATTTTTGGTGATGTCAAAATGAAGCTGCGATACGTCAATGTAGCAGATATTCCCAACGAGCCGCTACGCCAGAGACTGGAAGAAGCAAATCCTTCTAAAATTGTCATTGGCGAGGATGCTCACAATCCCGGTAAAGGATGGGAAGCTCGAGTTGTTTGGGCCTTTGAGCTTGTCAATGGGAAGAGATATCTGACTCGCAATGTTTTTACCTCGAAGGATAAGCAGAACGTGGAGGCCAGAATGGTTTATAATTATCATGATTAGCCGAACATCATTGTGCCCTCATCCAAATCATCTTTCATGTATCAAATCTGGGTCGATAGTGGAGTGCAAGAATTTATTGAAGGACTCTGTTCTGTCTAACTTGGATGTGTAGTATGTATTTTATCCAGATAAAGACAATGCCGTACTCAACCCGAGGCTAAACACACAAAAGCTTTAGTCCCGGCCTGAAGTCCCTTCAAGATTTAACGAAGCAAGTATTGAAACATTTCCGTACTGACTCCATCAAAATACAAAGTTTAGTTATGCAGCTTCCTCTACCGCAACAATCAACTTTTTACCCGACACAGCTCCACTCTTGAGCATATCAAGGCCTCTTAGGATGCCATCAAACCTCCCCGGGATGATTTCCACAGGGCTCGGTTTGAGCTTCCCTGCGTCAACCAAGGTCTGAAGCGTGCGATACCAGTCGCGCGCCCAGACACCAATTTCTGGCTTGGGAGGAATGCCGTATGGATAGGGCAGCTCCACGCCTTTGCCAGAAATGGCACCTCCCATGACCAACTCATGCTTGATCGTCTTTCGTGAAAACAGCTCCTCGTTATACTGCTCCAGTGCGCAATATCTTCCACCCGTTCTGCCAATAGCTTCCTGGCATAACAGCACTGTCCTTGATTCTGAAAACGGATCAAGGACATAGCGGAGTGTATTCTTAGTAGCCGTTCGAATATCTCGGGCGCATGTAGGTGACTTGTAGTCGAACACGAGATCGGCACCGTAGGACTTGACCAACTCAAAATTGTGCGGCGAACAAGTCGTGATCACTCGGTGGCCGCAGCTAAGAGGCATTGGTTCAGTCTTGGCTCTTTCAGTATTGTGACAAGTATTCACTCACAGCTTCAGCATTTGGATGGCAAGTAGCCCAACGGTACTGCTCCCTCCGTAGACCAAAACCTCTTCTTGCTTGGTTGAAGGCTCGTTCAAATTTCCCGGCAGCTTAAGGGACCAAAACAGTGCAACTCCAAGTGTGGCGATGCCGGTGCACGATAGAGCCGGCGCGATCGTGAGTGGGATCTCCTTCGGTACATGGAAAGTAAAATCCGGTTCGACTCGAATGTATTCGCAGTAAGCTCCGGATTGAGGGTCCGATTGGTTTGAGCCTTGGACAGCACCGAAAACTCGATCTCCAATGCAGAATCGCCTTTCAGAAACGGCTTCGCTGCCTAGCGCAACAACTGTACCGGCAAAGTCACACCCATCCCAGAGACCCCGAGTCGGAAATCGAAGGGGCATCTTGAAATCACAGGGATTCAAAGCCACGGATGTGGTACGTACAAGCATTTGGTGGGGATTGAGTTCTGGAATGGGTGAATCCGGGGTGATTTGAAGAATCCCGCCCTCATCTTGAAGGATAACTGTCTGAGTCGAGGGGATATCATAGGAGTGCTCCATGTTCAATTGCTGCAAATGTAATTGGGCGTCTTAAATGTACTGCCTTTTTGGAAAAAATCGAATGACCGAGAAAACCTTGGATTCAAGGAGGGTCAAGACAAATAAATAGACTTGGAGCATGGCACGTTTGCAAAGCTAGTGAGTCGCTCTGTCTCCTGATCGTCTAAATATGTTTCTCCTGGTGCCACAAGACCGAGTGAAAAATACTATTGCGTCCGATTCAAAACATTGCATCCGGTCAGCCTGATGTGGCTGAGGTCTAGCAATGTGGGCTGGCATATTTCATGGGCGAGAAGTAAATTGCATGTCAGCGGCCTGGCAAGCTTGGAAAAGGCATAGCAACGGCAATAGAGTCGTTCGCTTCAGCAATGGCAACTAGGAACCGACAGCAATGAATTCTTCCGGACCCCAGATGCCTTGCAAACATGGATTGTCTATTATGCTGAACATCTAGTGACGGGCCTGCGATGACAGCAGGTACAAAATGGTTCAGTTGTTGGGCACATATAGTGAGGGCAGTCGAACTTTGGTGACTTAGTGGCATTGACACATGCATCGGCCGAGGGCGACAGTGAAGGTGCTGAGCACACATGGCCCCTGGGTATATCTGGGAGTCGCCGTATACTCCTATGTATACTCCTGGAGTCGACGCGGAAGTCATGATCACATGAGATTACTATCCGATGATTAGGTGGCGTACTCTGTATAGGTTGGCGGCCATGATTTAGTGGCCAGAACTGGCGCAATCCTATCGCCACTGCGTCTTGGACTCTTTCAATCCTGTGCTCAGTCGCAAAATGGAACCGAGATCTTATGCTCAAATTTCAGTTGGAGCGCAAGGCTTTGAAAAACTCTTTTGACCTGCTATTTGGCGGCAAATGGGATTACGGCCGATTCGGATGGCTCTGCGAAGAAGACACCGCCGTCCTATCATTAAGTAAGCTTTGCATTCAACAGTTTGCCTAGCACCAGCTTTCGATGGTTTGGCTTTCGCATTCTCCTCGAACTAGCCCTTACACGCTCGAAATCCCCTTGTCATCGTATCGAGCGGTATTTCTAGCATCTTCAGTCGGTCCGCGGAGATGCATCGTCGGTTGCTTACTCGCCTTTGCCTGTGGAATGGCCCTGAGCAGTGATGCCTCATCTTGGTATCAAGGCAATGTGGGCGGATCGAATTCGGACTATCAGTGTCTTGGCATTTCCCCACGGATTGTGTATAATAATCTTGACGGGTGCAGACCGTCGCACTGGCTCCTTCATAGTACGTCGGATCTCATCTATAATCTTCGGCCGTGAGTAAGCCACATCGCCCTGTCCGGCAACTAATAAGCATCTATGACGTCAGCAATATGCTGCCATCAAATAAATTGGAGATCTTCGACTTTCCCACTTTTCTAAGCTGACACGATTTGAAAGTCTTCATTCTCTCAACAGTGACAAGCATGGTGAAAGACAGCAAAACCGTGATCAAGTGAGTAGCCTTCAATTTTTGACCACATGCGAGTCTTTCGGATTTCGACAAGTTAACGTGAACATCATAGTGAGTTTAACGAGCTCGTCAACATGACCGCCGCTGAACTTCGCGACTGGTTGAACCAGGAGCAGTCGCAGTCATCCGGATGGGCCAGTCAATCGGGTTCGGGCGAGACAATTGGCCATGAAAGGTAAGTCTGGGCTGTTACTGCATTCTCTTCACCTTGGCTTGGGATACAGAACTGATAAGAAGTGATGCAGTGGTCGCAAAATCATGCAGATCCTCGACCACAATCCCAGCAAGAACCCATCGGATTATACCGACTCAGATATTGACCATATGCGGCACGTTGTCTCTTATTGCAAGCGCCATCTCGCCCAGGAGGAGCACGCTAAGCGTGACCCCAGCAGCAAGAGCTACAGATCGTTGAAAAACTGGGGTCACGATGCGCTGAAACCCTCACCAGATGATTGATCAAATCAACACCGTGCTTCCATTACCAAAATTCCATGTCGGTAGTCGTCTTTGTACATTAATTCCATTTCTCTCGTGCTCGATTCACATACAGGACAATGCTCTTGCTTTAAAGGCTTCGCTACTTGGAAAATATTACTTAACACATGAATTCATCATATCAAAGCTTGCTGTTGACGGTGGCAGCCTTTGGAATTCCCCATTTCGAAATATCTTCATTGGTCCCTCCATCTACCGCGAGCTCCGCCAGAGCCCGGCCAAAGGCAGGAGCAAACTTGAAAGCATGGGCAGCACCCAACCCAACAATGATATCAGGGTAGTTCTCCAACGGACTAATGATGAACTGTCGACCGGGAGTGATTGTGTACTGGCAAGTCACTGTGCGAAGCGCCTGGCGCTCCTTGTCGGGAATAAAGTCATTCATAAAGGATGTCAGCTGCGCTAGTAGCTGGGGCGAGTGCACAAATGTACGCTGCTCGGGGGTCATCAGGTTATTGGAGTAATCGCGGCCGGCCTTGATGGTGGGCTCGCCGTAGCATGGAAATCCGTAGTAGCAATTGGCCCCTTGCCAGATCCACACGGGGAAACGGTCGGTTTCAAAGGGAGCCGCATCGGTGGGCTTATAGTATGTCACCTGTTCCTGCATAATGGATACTGGGATTTGGATGGAGAGAGGAGCGAGAAGTGTGTTGATCCATGCATCAGTTGCGAGGATGGCCTTAACTGCTTTGAATCGTCCCTTGGGTGTCTCAACCAAGACACCACCTGATGCCTGGGGTGTAATGCGATCGACCGGCGTGTTGTCCTTCAAAATTGCGCCATGGAAGAGCGCCAGAGCTTGCAAAGTACCCACCGTCTTCGCAGCGTGGGCGATGCCCGAGTCAGCCGTGAATACTGTGGATACATTGTCAGGAATGTCAAACTGAGGCCATCGGCGCTTCACTTCCTGAGAGTCGAGTAGCTCATAGGGGACATTGTGAATATCCAGGCTCTTGGTGAAGTCGGTGGCAGGAGTTGGTGAATCGGGCGCAAAGAAGACGACGCCGCCAGTCACAGTCAACATCTTGTACCCAGATTCCCTTTCTAGTTCGGCCCAGTCCTTGTAAGCGGATTTGGCGAGTGCGACATATTCGGGTGCAAAGTTGGAGGTTCGAACAATCCGAGAGGTATCATGAGAGGCTCCGCGCACATGGCCAAGCTCAAACTGCTCGAATGCAATCACTTTGGCGCCCTTTTTGGCGGCGTAGTATGCCGCTCCGCTTCCAAGGACACCGAGTCCAACAACTGCGACGTCAAACTGATCCATATTTTGCTCCGTTTTAAAGATAAAATAATGGTAATTAGGGTATGGCATGTCTCATCAATATTGCCTGAACTTTAAAGAGTTTACACACCCCCGACTCGACCACTGTCCCATACGCGCGTCGGTCCGTCCACGTGACTCTACACTACGATAAAGTAATTAATTCACGATTGTCAAGTGCATGTGCTGGTTGCATACATGTACTTCCAGTCGGCGTTGATCCGTCAATCACCCCCACGATGCATTAGATACGCTCAGATGACCGGCGGTCTCCCCGCTCCCTGTACCGGCTCCGGTCACTTGATCAGCCGTCTAGACTGAGGAATTGTTTGGTTAGGGCAAGGGTCGTCTATCATGTATAACTATGCGCTTTGATATAAGCGACAAGTTTTGTCAGATATCCTCAATAGTTATGTAACTAGTTAGTTAACTAGGGAGTACGTACCGGTTACAAATCGCAACTTACGATCTCCCAGCAAATCATACAATAATAATTGTCTTATATTACAATTTTGGACACTTTATACTAATCTTTCTGTTCTCAAATGACATGACAATAGAACATTGTAGAAAAAGGTAATACCGCTTTACCTATCGCTTCTAACTCTCCTTCCGCAAACCTTCGTGGACGTGCGACGAGTAAGACCCCACAAAAAGGGTGTCCGAACGAATACAGCCGTGGGGCCGGATTTAGGATTATTCCGTGCCGATTATTTCTTATGTAATTAGAAACCCCCATAAATTGCTAGATTCAGGGGTATAGTAATACAGAGTTGTTCACTTCACTAATTAGTCTATATATTTCGTACTCCAATAGTTATAAGCCCGGGTCGTATCTAATAAAGCCTATCCTATCTGATCTGAAAGAAGCACCGATTGCTTAAGATACAGAAGAGCCTACGGACCCCTACCAAGAAACAACAAGTACGGATACCCCTAAGGGTAGACCAACGAAGCGAAGATAGAAGCAGCGTCTATACTCTCCGCCCTAAAGGGCGAAAAGCTAAAAGATACGCCTTAATAGAGAACGTGGTTTGCCCGTATAAAGATATATACGAAGCAGAAGAAGGTCTAGGACCTATGCAACCTAGAAATCGATACCGACGACCTCTAGGAGCCCCTAGAGGAGCTAGAGGAGCCGGAATATCCTAATAAAGGTAGAATAGAGGATAAGAAAGAGTAGAGAGATTTAATAGATATATATAAGGTTCGATACGCTAAATAGGAGAAGTAGGCGAAGGGCCTAGACGACGTAAATAAGTATATTATTACGTATCTAGACCCTATTTACTACCTCTCGATATTAGAATACGAGACCCCCTATATACGTCTAGTATATCTCTAAGATAGATTCTCCCGTTTAGCTACCTTTAAGGAGGAGATCCGGATAAAGTAGAGGGCGTTTACGGCCTAGAAGCCGCCGAAGGGTATAGATATCGAGATATAGTTAACGACGTAGAATTCCTTATAGGAATAAGTAGCTAGTCTAAAGCTCGACGTTATAAGCGCTAATAGAGATTTCTTATAAGCGGTTAAGGATCTCCTACCTATCTAGTAGTAGGGCAAATACTAAGAGATTATTATAGACTAGGAGACGTATAAAACTAGGGATTTAGTTAAATTATTCTAGGCGATATATTAGGAGATTAGGCCGAAGACGAGCGTATCTACGATATCCGTAGGGGCTTTCTCTACTTAGTAGGATTATTAGGAAGCTAAACTAGATACTAAGCTAGATACTAAGCCTAAAGGAAAGTCGGAAGGTAAGTAGGATAAGGGGCCGATACCCTTTAAGCGACGAAGGTACCTATATAGTTGTCTAGGGCATAAGGTTACCTACTACTATACCCTAAATAAGTCCGTAAGGCCGTAAGGTTAGAAAGTATCGGAGAAGCTTACTAATAGAGCGAATAAGGCCCTAGTAGAAGACCTAGCTTAGAAGTAGTAGGTCGAGGATAGGATTAAGAGAGCTAACGATACGGATAGATAGATAGCGAATATAGTTATAATAAGCTTCTCTACTTAGGTCTAGGCTTTCTCTATATCCTAGAAGGCGGATTCCTACCGAGGACGTTAGATCCTAGATACGGCTACGAGCGTATATATCTACAATAACCGAAGCCGGTTTATTATATTTAGAGAAGAAACTATATACCTAGCGATAGGGGGTAACTCGATACCGGCGTACGGACGTAGGATAGCGAGACTAACCGGACGGGACCTACTAATAGGGAAGCGAAGAGATATAACTTTAAGCGACGTTCTCTATTCGCCGTCCTTCTATATTAATCTTATATCGTATAGGAAGCTAAAGATAAAGGGTAGGACCTAGTATTAGGGGAAGGACTAGATCGTCGATCCTAATAGAAACCTAGTAGTTAGCCTTTATTTTAAGTAGCCTAAGAACCTATAGTTCTTCGACGAACCTAAGAGAATAGTTTAGGCCTATACTATCTACGTAGTTCGACGCTTAAGAAAACTACTAGAAGCGAAGGGGTTAGAAGAGCTATAGTGTCGTCGATTCGGATATATTAACCCCTAGGCTATAAAGAAACTAGGTAGTATAGTAGCGTCTCGATCGAGGGCTCGGAGTACTCCTAGGACCTATATAAAACGTGTTAGATAGGTAGAGTACCTCGATAGATATCGAGACGCCCTATCGGACTGTCTTTCGGACGGTTTAGACGTATTTACTTCGACCTAATCTAGCTCCCTCTTGCGTATAACCTCTATCGGTAGATCTCGTATTTCTATGTCGAGGGTATTAGGTTTTACTAGGTCGCAACCTATATATATAAAGCAGAATATTAGTTTGCTATCTAATAATTTATATAGCTTATAAAGAACTAGTAGAACCTACTAATTAAGGCCTTCTACTATAATAATAAGGTATCGTTAGGGAAACTAGTAGAAACCTATCTCGTAGGGGGTAGGATAGTCGTTTACTATAGCCTACTAGCCTATCTAGAGATAAACGGATACGCCGAGAGAGTAGAGGGTATAATAATCCTCCGAATACGTATATTAATACTAGAAGGGAAGCTCCCGAAGGAGCTATAGCTCGAGGCGGTATCTACGGCTATATAGCTACTAAACCGTACGCCGATGTATATCGATAAAGAGAATAGGTAGATTATACCGTAGGATAAGGTCCGAAGGGAGTTCGTAGGAGATAGGATACTAAGGGTTAACCTATTAGGCGTAAGGCTATACGGATACCTCGTATACTACCGTATCTAGAAGCTCGCGAAATCGGGTAAGATATATCCGTAGGTAGAGACCGGTTTTCTAGTTAGTTATGTAGCCACGAATATATAGAAAATCTAGTTTCTATAGCGTAGAAGGGTCGAATACGTAAGGGATACAATCTTCGATAAATCCCGACGGTATATACCTAATTATTAGCCTTTCTAGCTAGTTCTACTACCGTAGGCGGCGGAGCTAGAGATATTAGACGAGGAACAACGGCGATAGGCTATATAGGCGTCTATCTCTACTAGTACTATACTAGAAGCTATAGGACGCCCTTACGAGGATAGTAAGGGTAGTAAGGCCTCTTACGAGGATATTAAGGCCCCTATATAGTAGATAGAATATTAGGGAACGTAGGAGACAATAGACAAACCGATAGTAGACAAACTAATAGTAGAAGCTATCTACCCCCCTAAGCGAGCGTTGCTATCGCCTAATTAGCTAATAGGACGTACGTAGGAACCTCTAGAAACTATCCTAGGCCTATTCCTATAAGATATCCCCTTACCTCCGATACTACCGTATAAAGATAATACTTCTATAGCTAGTTAGGGGGTAGGATCGGATAAACTAGGGCTTATCGAGTAGTAGGATATTACGAACTAGTTGGCAGGATAGTAAGCCTATCGACTAGGTAAGGCACGACTGTCTAAATGCTATAGGTAACTCTTAAGAGGAGGCGGGGGCAATATATTATAATAGGAATAGAGACTAATTCTTAAAGAGAATTATAGCCAAAGGATAGGACGCCTTTTCTTATAGAAGAGGCTAATATAATATTTATGCGGTAGGGAAGGAATCATAGGCGAGGCGGGGGCGGATCGGAGGCGAATCGCTACTAATCCGGCACGTATAACGAAGAATCTAGGAATAGCTTTAAGGAAGCCTATCCCGTAACAATTATGCTTCCTCTCCCTAACGCCTAACCCTAGGCGTTGTAGGTTATATA
>JGI24509J20081_1000252_pt1 | contig 38371 bp, 22 predicted proteins | sample LinPmetageLP29_FD_20081 | JGI IMG/M metagenome (IMG submission 20081) | reverse complement strand
GCCACCAGGTTAACGGCTCCGCTTTTTACCCGGCCTACTAGCCAACCAGAATCCTTAAATCTATGCCACCACCCTGGTGGCATGTCGGGAATAGAGTTAGGAATCTGGCGAGATAGGATCACAGTGGAGAATGGAATTTCCATCGCCGTCTTCCATAGACTTATAGAAGGAACGACTTCCTGTGGTGCACTTGTAGAAAACTAAACGTAAAAATGATGTAATTCCGCGCTCCGGGCCTTGGATTCCACGTCGGCTGAACTGGGCACAGAAACACAAGGGATTTTCTACCAGCACACCTCGCGTGTCTCCAAAAAAGGCGAATTTCTTGCAACTCGGGCAGACATAGCAGAGACGATCATCGTTGCCACTTTCATTCCAAGATACGGCGCGCTTGTCATGGGTGGGTGCACCACAATCGAGGCAGAAAGGCGGCTTTCGAATGAAGATCTAGCATTGTTGAGGATCATCGAAAGCGGTGTCTGGACCTTGCATCGCTGTGAATCGAATGCGGCCCGATGTTGAAAATATCAAGCGGCCTGGTTTGTGATGTTGCCAGAAGTGCTTGGGGGTCTGATAGGTGGAAGGTTGAGGAAAAAGGTACGATGGTTCATGAGAGTTACAGTACTGGAATGTTGACTTATCTAATGGTTATGACTGTTACATTCATTAGTTACAGCCAAAATTCTGTCTAAGTAGAAGCTAACGTGCATATGAATGTAACCCCGTACTCCAACCAGCATCATGGATGTAATTTTTATTCAAACTCAATGAATAGAGAAGCTTCCCGCTACGGCTACACCTTTACCATCTCACTATGTTCTTTTAAATCCGACGGACGTAGGTGATGTTTCCGTCAAAACCGTCACAAAAGGTTATCAAAACCATGGACTGGCTCACACCCTGCGTCAACCAATCTGGACCCTGGACGGGACACCGCGTGCGTAAATCCTGCGAAAACTCCATCCGCGCGCACTGCGTGGCATCGTCCTATAAAGTATCCCATAGAATGGCGGGTAACGGGCGACCATCACAAAACATCAACTCATGGACCAACCGCTGTCGCATCCGATTGACCAATCCATGGGCGAATTCCGAGAGTTCGCCCATGGTAAAATAGGACTGCTTGTACAACAAATCGTCCCCGGACTTCCATCCCACATGGCCTCCACGGGGGTGTTCATGGCGATCGTGCGGCCGTATGTGCGTAAATCCATCCACCACTGGACGGGAACATCTGTGCCACGAACCATGAATAAATATATCAAACACTTGATCCACTTGGGAAATGTGCGTGTGGGGTGCCGGAGCTGTTCCTGCGTGAATTGCCCGATCATATCATCACTGGTGGGAGGCGGGGGACTGCGCATGGCCACAGGAGACGACGGGGAACTCTCATAACCCTCGTCCTCATATGAATATGAGTCATTGAACTCGGTGATATTACCCTCGGACCATTGGGGATGCGATCCTTATAAGTGAGTCGGCCACCAATCTTTGGAGAAACCGCCAAACACGTGTACATGATATTTCCCGTGAATAAGTCCGGCGAAGATTTTGGACATGCCCGCATGCTGTCACCAATTAATGACAAAAAAGAGCTCACAGTAGAATTATCACGGTGGCCCAAGCCTTCAACTAAAAGTCTGGATGAATTACAGGTAACGGCTAAGCCGAGTTTGAACTATATACTCGCAAGAATTTTCAAAAGTACGTGCCCTGAGTCTCATATTGTCACTGAATTATGGCGTCTCCTGATACTGCCCTTCAAGGGGTGAAAACCTATTATGCGGAATGGGAAGTTGGAATATCCAGCTGGCTTCGAAGATCACACAGCTTCACATCCGGGCTCTTCTGGATAAAGTGAAAGACTGCCTGAAATTCGTCCATGAATTGCTCCCAACAGTATACGCCCTTCATCGTGCTCTCGCTAAGGCGCAGAGAGACGGTTGCAGATTTAGGGGACAAGTAACACTGTAGTAGAGAATTCAAAGCACAAATGGGGCCATAATACCGCATTTCCTTCTCTCGAAACATCTCCGGATATGCCGCGGTCAAATCAGGTTGCACAGCAAGAAGTGTACCATACTGACATGCCATTTTACATTCAGGACTGAGATGTTCGATGTCTCGGTCGTCAATTCCCTCGTATGACATCAAGGAGAGAACGTTATCCTGATCTCTTTCAAGGTTATACCTGAGCGTCTCTTTGGGGTCTAATGTGATTCGGTCAGGGAGCATTGCAGTAGTCGGGACGGCCGAGTCAAGGATATTCGGAATAGGTGCCGATCGCCGTACATAGACAGCTCCGAACACAATATCATTTGTACCGAGGTACCAAGAGGTCACGATAGCCATCGTTATTCTAATCTTGTTCGTAGCAGTGAAAGCATCTTGGATGATGCCGAGGTGCCCGGAAAGCTCGCGGCTTTCAACAGGCTCTAGGGACGGATCCAGCACCGGCGGGAAAACATTGCCATCAAATCCGGCGAATTTTTCAATCCAAAACTGACGCTTAGGGGCGCTGAGATCTTTTGCCCACTGAACGAATGGAGAAAACTGCTTCAAGTCCAATTGTTGGCCTTGGTATGCGTTGGAGATGTCTTGGAAGAGAAGAGGTAAAGATTGGCCATCGTAGATAGCATGATGTATCAGCATGAAAAACTGGTTTTTCTGAACACAGACTCGCACTAGGGATTTTCCAAGTCCCCAGACATCCACAGCAGGCGCATAGCGAGCCATGCTAGAGCTGTCAAGATTGTCCAAAGGAATACTCTCTCGAATGACAGCTTGTATATAACTATCCTCCGCCAGCTTGATGATGCGCGTGCGGAGGATAGGATTGGAGGCAACGGTAGTTTCCCATGCAAGAGCGAGTCGGTTTAGATCGACAGCGGAGGGCAATTTAAATTCGAGTCGCAGTGTGTAGTTGTACCCCACTTGTATGGAAACAAGTGACGCATCAAGCTGCAGTGAGGTACAAGGGTAAGCATCCTCGATCGATTCCTGAGATACTTGGCACTGATCCGCGATGGTATGAAGAATTTCGTCGCTCTTTAGCTGAAGGTTGGAGAAAAGCGCAAATGGTTTCACCCCTTCCACCATTTTGGAAACGTCTGTCTTGATGTTCTGGCACAATTTGGAAATAGTTTTATGGCGAAAGATTTCAGGGACCGTGAGAAAGAACTTTTCCCGACGCGCAAGTGATACCAGTTGCATGGCTACAAGAGAGTCACCACCCAAACAAACCCAACCGTCATCTCTTGAAACTTCATGCAAGTCTAGGTTGAGCACGTGAGCCCAAAGTCGCTGCATATTTTTTTCTGTTTCTGTAACCGGCATAGCATTTTCCTTGTTTTCGAGGCCAAAGTAAGCCCTTATCTGGGCACGCGGAAGCAGCGTGAATTGCGCTCGCAAGCACTTTCGATCAACCTTTCCTGTCACTGTTGAAGGAACATGACTGATAAAGACACAAGTCTCCGGGATCATGTAATTAGGCAATCTTCCGCGTAGCAGCGACTTGATTGTGTTGATTCGATTCTTAAAACCTGCGTCTGGTGCCAGGAAGAGGTCTGTAGACGATTGGGCCATGTTGTCTGTAGTAATAAAAGCAACCAGAGACGATGAAGGTCTACCGGCATTGACGGCTTCCACAATGACTACTTGGTTGCTTTCCAGAACGGCGCGCGTGTGGTGCTCGACTTCTCCGAGCTCGATGCGCTGACCGTTGATTTTCACCTGCGTATCCTTGCGGCTGATGAAATAAAGCGAGCCGTCAGGAAGGCAACGGACCAGATCTCCTGTTTTATATAGCCTTTTTTCCTCTTCTTTCGAGCCAGGAAGCCAGAGGGGGTTTGAAATGAATGACTTTGCTGTTTGTTCATGATCATTGACGTAGCCTTCGCTTAGACTGGGGCCCTTGACCACAAGCTCTCCGACTGAGCCGGTCGGCACAAGAATATTATGATCATCAACGTCTACCACCCAGCAGGATACGGCATAAGGCAAACCAATATTTGCAGCAGATTCTACCTGCAGAAAGTCGGATTGAACAGTGACGCACCCGGCGCACTCTGCTGGACCATACACGCCTATAACATGGACGTGTGGTGACCACAAGTCAAGATCTGTCTGAGTCACGGGCTCTCCTCCCAGGACAAGGTGTCTCATACTTGGCAGTTTGAGGGGGTCAAGCACGCGAGAAAAAGAAGGAGTAAAGAAAGACCAGTTGACGTTCAGTTTTTCCATGATCTCCACAAGGTTATTTTCGCGTTCAGACTCAGACGGAATACACAGACAGCCTCCAACAAGAAGCGCCCAGAAATGCTCCAAGAAGCTGACGTCGAATGCAAACGATGCAAAGTTCAAGACACGAGAAGACCGACTCAAACGCATGGGCTTAAGATTGTGCAGAATTCCGGCAACCAAGGCTTGGTGAGAAACAATGATACCCTTGGGCCTGCCCGTGGATCCAGATGTAAAGGCAACATAGGCTGCTTGATCGGAAAGCGTATCTCCCAATTCCTGGTCCGGAGGTGAAGTCGCTAGTATACTCTCGTTCACTTTCAAGGCTACCGAATGTTCAGCCAGCTTCGCCGCCAGCTCGAACTGAGATTCACCCGATAGCGTGATCTTGGCATTTACATGACGGCACATGTATTGCAGTCTAGCCAGTGGGTATTTTGGCTCTAGGAAGAGAAAGACACCACCAGCTTTGGAAACTGCGAGCATAGCCACGGCTGTCCATAGCGACCGATCAAAGCATAACGGCACGAAAACTCCTGCCTGAACCCCCTTTCGCGCCAAAATTCTGGCCAACGCAGTGGACTTTTCGTCCAACTCTCCGTATGTCAGCTCGCCATCCCAGGCGCAAACTGCAGGAGCATCGTGTTGCTCTAAAACTTGCTGGCGGAAAACATCTTGTATGCAAATGGGAGTGGTCTTGGGAGCTGAGAATTCTTGAAACAGGCTCGCTCTAGGACTCCCAGAACGGTCGTCCGTCATTATGTCAACTGATCGGATTCCCGCGAATAATATTGAAGTTGTATTTGAGCGATATGTAAAATTGACAAACAGCGAGTGATGATGAGATAGCTGTCTATGCATAGATCTACTATCACTAATTGGTAAGCAGTATTATTTAATGTTTTAGATAACCGCCTTCGGATCGTTCGTAGCCTAGATCTAGACCGTTCTTCCAGGGTGATCTTCCTTGACAAATCAGAAATTGCGCGAATTTTTGGCCTTTTGCCGCCTGTAAATGATATCATGGCATTGTGACAGATAGATAGACTCGAAAGGTGGTGGCGAGCTGAAAGGTACAGTAGTGAGTAGACCTCACTCAAATCTCGGGGAAGGTTTCCACTAGTGAGTTAGAACTCTAGGCCCCACTAAAGTCTAACCCTAAATATCTGCGGTCCGTCCCAATAATTCCATGAAAGGCCGAAACATACGTTAAATACTTATAATACGAAGTTCTTTGTTAAGGTTTAAGTCTAACCTAGCAGGACCCCGGGATCGGACCCTAGGATCGTCGACTTGCATGAACACCTGGAAGATAAGGAAAGCTCCGTATTATGACCGCTAAAAAGTACACGTGTTCTTTGAACCAATCCCAACTGTAGAACGCCACTGTTAGTCAACAAACTCCTGGTCTCCCAACAACTCGATCGACAGATCAATGACCGATCTATCGCTACTTCACGGAAAGTATCCATGTGATCATTCTCGTGGTCCATTTAGCTAGAACGTGTGGCTAGATACTCAAATGATTATTGCTGGACTGGGTGCCGGAGACATCAGATGTCCAGTGCTGCCTTATGTGGTTGTTGCCGTAGATTGAGTCTATCTCTCTCCTTTCTTTCTTCCTCCTCCTGTTTTACATACAAATGACATATTGTTACTTATTTTGCTACGTCATATATAGCGGTCCCCATGATAACAGCTTCATTATCTGCTAACATATTTTGAATCAAAATCGCTGTCACCGAAGTGAGCAAATAATCCGTGATAGCATGATTGCCATTACTCCCTGGCAGTCTCCGCTCCATTGCGTACCATGTTTGTAGAAGGCTTCTAATCATACTCAATCTTAATCTTCTTCGTTCTCATCCGCAGTAACAGCTTGTTGGAGGTAAAGATGAATTCTTGGAGGATGGTATGAATTGAATATCGAGAGAGAAAAGAGAGATAGAAGTCTATTCAAAATTCCATCAAATCATGAAGATCTGAGTTTTTCCAACATGGAAATCATTTGATAGCAAGTTGACCCCACACGATTTTCACCCAAAACACTCCGACCGATGAAGTAAGCTCAAGCTTTGACGGAGATTTCTCCTTGAGATTCAATAGGTAAGGCCTTCTTCTTTCCAGCCAGCAACTCCATGATATGCGGATTCAACCAGCATCGGCTCAAAAAAGTTGCATCCAGGTCCCGACTGCCTGCAATGAGTCCAAGACAGGCTTGAGACTCACAATTGCAGTGAAAGGGTTGAACCATATCCCATTCTGTACTTGGGTAAAAGAATGTCAACTCATCACCCACTGAGAGTGGTCGGTTCCGCGCGACCCGAACCTCAAATTTTGACATGTCAAATTCAAGGGAAGGAGAGCAGGAGTGGTTGCAGTAGACGAGGTCGGAGCACAGCTCGATGTTTAGGCCTGGGCCGCTCTGAACAGATGTATAGGTCTTTTTGGGTGCAGGAATGGCTGTGGTGATCTTGCTAAACAGTGCACCAGCAGGCAATGCCACTAACGAGCGGGCACTTGCTGCGTATGGTGCACCTTTGAGAACTTGGAGCATCTCCGGGTGACTGGGTTGCTTCCAAGTAGGAGTGAACTCAGACATAGCGACGTGTTCTACGGTGCAATTAGCATCATCTGGTCATTTGGGGTGAAGGGTTTGTTTGACATACTTCTGGCGAAGGTGTATGTATGAGAGATAGAAAATTGGGACAAAGAAGATGCAGAGAATCGATACAGTTGCTGAGCTTAAAATGATTATGGATATGGTGGTAGAAGAATCTATATTTTATCGGATAGGAAAGTAGTAAATGATTCCATGACCCCGAAGAAAATAACCCGTGTAGCGTGTGTGGTCCTCAAGCGGGCGGAGACAATATGACTTTTTAGACCGCAATTTTATTGGCATTACTCAAAGCCAAGTGCGCCATTTTCTCTCCGCGAGAATGTGCGATCATCGGCTGGGCCTGCAGACTCCGTGAATAATTGCGGGCTAAAAGCAGTAAAGATTGATCGTTCGTCCTTACCAGATTTAGGCCCGCTCCGCTTTTCATTCAGCTCTTCTCGTTCTTGCAGCTGAAGATAACGTATTTCCAATGAACTTAATTGGTGAAACGAGCTACTGTCTGGGCACTGAACTTACGCAGTTCTACGTGAATCTTACCTATCCCACCCCACACCGGCCCGCATTGAAATAAGCAGCCACGATCATACATACATATGTAGTGATAGCTCTAGCGTCTTTAGCGCCAACTCCACACTTCGTAAGTTTGAGCAGTGTAGCGCCGCCAAGACGCCACGCCGCTCGCACGGGTCGAAAGCCCTGGGGCTGCGAATATAAATTACTAGCGGTAAGATACTTTTCAATACGTACTTTTGTGCACATGTATGCGAGGGCCATATTGACTTCAGACCTATTCAGCGGTAATTTGGTAATTTACCAGGCCACAGCCTCAGTCGAGGTCCATTATTGGTCCGTTATAGATCCGCGAGTAACCCGAAATTCACTATGCCAAGTGTAATGACGACTACTTACCAATGCCTACTCATGCACGCGGCGCCACTCCACGACGTGAGAACGGATACAGGCAAGTGAGACTCAAGACTGGATTCAGCCTTTGGAAAACTTAAACTGATTACTGTACAACGCACATGAACTCGGACAATCTCGGACCAATTGCCCATGGCCCGCGGACGGACCGTGCAGTGGTTCGGTCCAAGCTTGAAGCTAGGAAGACTAGACTCGTCATTTTCTATTATTTGAGCTTTGTGATTTGAACAATACATGTAGTTGATGTTGGAGTATGCTTTAAAGAATACTAAAATTGGAGAGGTAATGGTACGCAAACGGAAATTTATAGCGTTGGAGTGACCTATTCAATGGTCATTCCTTTCTCCTCTAATCTATCATGCATAGAATAGAACTATCGACCTCTTTGCGAAGCAGGTGGGGTTATTCGATGGCTAATCAAATGTCGGTGAGGAGCGGGAAACTTTGTATTGTAACAGAATTGTATGCTGGGAGGTTTGTATTAATTATACTGTAAATACCCATATAATGCAATGTTCTGTCAATTTGTCAGGCATGTCCATGTCGCCTCTCGAACCCTGGCTCCTTTTCCAGGCTCTCAATAACCCAAGCTACCCTTCATTTATAGGGATAGAGAGAAATGCCGCTCGAAGAAGCAGAAAAGCCATCAGAAGCTTGCCTTCCAGGGCAGAGTCTTTGCCAAAGCAACACATGCCGGCCACGAACGAATGGCATAGTTCTTCAAGCTATGAAGGAGAAATTATCGCAACCGTTCCAAATGAACCGTTCTGAACCATTCTGCGTAATGGATCTTGGCTATGTCTACAATGAGTATCAGCGGTGGATAGATCTACTACCAGAAGTGAAACCATTTTATGGTTGGTTTTCCCAACGAAATCCTTTTCGTTATTTCGTTTTTAGGTTGTGCAGCTGACAACTTACCTTAGCTGTCAAGTGCAATCCAGATGTTTATATCATCAAACTTCTGGCCGCATTGAATAGCGGGTTCGATTGCGCATCCCGGAACGAGATGGAACTTGTGATGTCGCAAGGAGTCGCACCAGGAAGAGTTATCTTCGCAAATCCATGCAAGAAAAGATCAGATCTTGAATTCGCCCGAAAGTATGGAGTGAGGAAGATGACATTCGACAATGAGGCTGAACTCCACAAAATTTGGCATTTGTTCCCAGATGCTCAGTTAATCCTGAGATGTTTAGCATCCGATCCATCTGCCACGTATTCATTGGGCTCTAAATTCGGGGCATCTTCAGCGACTTCGATAAGGCTCTTAAAATGCGCGAAATCCCTAGGCCTTTGCGTGGTGGGAATAAGCTTCCATATCGGCTCAGATGCCAAAGACCCAACAGCATTTGAGAGATCCATTCAGAGTTCTCGCGACGTGTTTAACGATGGGCTACGCATCGGCCATGACATGCGCCTGCTAGATATTGGTGGTGGTTTCTCAGCTTACAGCTTCGATGCTATGGCTAGCTCTATCAGGCAGTCTATTAGTAGACATTTCTGTGACATTGATATTGAAATCGTTGCAGAACCTGGGCGTTATTTTGCGGCCGGTACCCTGACATTGGCTTGCGGAATCATTGGGCGACGGGATGCTGCCGAAAATAACGAGGGCAAAGAAAGTCGACGTATGCTCTATCTCAACGATGGTGTATACGGTACTTTCCTGTGCAATATTTTTGAGCCTGGTCCGCAGCCAAAGATTCTGTGTGCATCAGGAGAGTTTTATCCTCCGGATAGCGGGGATGGATATGAGACATACACCATATGGGGGCCGACATGTGATGGAACGGACTGCGTGGCGGAGTCTGTGGCACTTCCCACATCACTCTCAATTGATGACTGGCTCTATTTTCCTGATATGGGTGGTGAGTGCTTTCGTTTAATGCCCCTACATGTTTATGTAGTCGTCCACGAACTGATTTATCGCGTGCAAGCATATTCAACATGTCTTTCAACCAACTTCAATGGATTTTCTTGTGAAAGAGAAACCATATATGTAACCAGTGACCCCGCGGCGGAAATCTATCTACGACCAAAAATGCTGCCATGAGGCTTCCGACAGTTCGACGGTTCCCTCAGCGGTACCAAACAGTTAGAGATTTAAGTCTCTCAATCTTTTTATAGCCAAATAAAGACTTGATATATTAGAACCTACGTATGAGTTACTAGAATTCAGAACACAAAGGTAGAGAAAATGTTGTTTTGTTCCCTATAGAATAGCAGGGTTTTTGATGTCTCCTGCCTTCTATCCGACAATGACTTAACCAAGAAGGAAAGTTTGAGTCCACATTAATAGCTTTTTGGAACCGAGTGTCTATGACATGGAAATGAGTAGACCCGTGCTGAAGGAGGCTAAGATTCTTTGGCGCAAGTGGTAGATGGTGTTGTACGGGCGTGAATAGCGGCCTTAGCGGCCACATTACATAATAAATTTTTCTGCCGGCTAAATTTTCAAAAATTAGTAATCAGGTTTTCACCTTCTAACTTCACCACTTTTAGGCGAGTTTTTTAGTACGATTTTGATCATTTATCTCCATAAAAACGTAGTAATATCTATTAATAATGTAGGTATAATATCAGAAAATAAGATCCCCCGCCAGATTCCCCGCCAGATTCTCTGTCAGATCATACGCTAGATCGTACGCCCCCTATATGCATTTAAGTCCCTAAGTCATCTTCACGGAGTCGAATCCCAAGCTTGCTTCGTATCCTACGAAGCGTACGTTTAGAGATCGGAGTTGTAGTACCATCCGTGTGAAGGAAAGAGAGGACCTTAGTATTTGAAAGCCCAACCTTAAACATTAAGCGTTGTATCTAAGTATAAAGACCCTCATTAGATATAGGCTTTATCTAGCGATATCCCTATTCTTGTAGACGACGGTAGCGTACGGGGTACGATTTGGATATTGTATTAGGTATTAAGGGTATCACAAACAGAATTATAAGTATGTCGGCGTTGTAGGAGATTAATAATCTCCTCTCGATAAGGCTCAACGTTAGTTTCTAGGGGAGACATTGTGCGAGGATAAGATAAAAAGGAGAGTTTTGAAAAGGCTATTAGGATGTTTATAAACATAAGAGTTGTAAATCAGCCTACGGCCTAACAAAAAGGGTAAGCGGTTAGTTAAGCGGTAAGCCCTAATAGGATGTGGCCGCCAAGGCCGCTATTCACGCCCGTAGTGTTGTAACGATGTAGATCAATTTTCATTCCTGTAAGGATCCGGTAATGATACTGCAATAATACAAAGCTGCGCAGCGAGGCATGATCAATAACTATGTATGTATCGATTGTGGTGGGGTTGAGCAGTTCAGCTGCCCCACACCAGAACTGAGACAGTTTAGCGGGATGGCGACGTGCCGATCTGCTGAAAAATGATCGCGATGATCACCAACACAATGGGGGGTAACAGGTAACTCGAGGCGATAGTGCTTTTTCTTGCTTTGTGGCTGTATTCAATATCAAAAGATTGTTTTCTGATGAGGGATGCCGTCACATTTTCATGGAAGAAAGGGCTCCACCATCCTACCTAAGCGGTACACGTCACTCTACATGAGCTAGCTACAGGCTATGCTCCTTCACGACGGAATCACTGCTATTTAAATTTGACTTTGACAATTTCCTTTCATTGCCTGCTCACCCCAAGTCTTTCCATTTTCCTCATCCTGTTTGGATTTGCAAAATTTTCGAACGAGAGAACTGAAACCCCTCTGCTACTCAATATGGAAGGAATCAGAAGACATTCGGTCATGCTGGATCGCAAGCTTTGGGAGAATGACCATCTCTACTTCTTTCGAGTACTGTCACCTTATATCAGCAAGTGGGCCCAGCGCGCAGACGATGCCTCCATCCAAGCCCAAATTGATGTGTTTGGCAAAGACAACGTTGGCGCCATGCCGGGAGCCTTGGGACCCAGGGGAAACTTTGCTGCAGTCACCTTCGCAGAGGCCTTTCCAGACAAGGTCGCCATGCTGGCCTATCTCAATGAAGTATTGAGTTTTTATGAATGTATGAGAATCTTTCACGAGTATTTGATGGCCTGAATATTTGCTAAGTATACTCACTTCATTAAGGCTTCGAAAAGCAGATGACTGAAATGGTGAGAATATCCTGTTCATTTCCTCTTTTATCCTTTTAAATTCCCTTTGATTCTTGTTGGGTTGCTAATGCTCTGCCTGTAGTTGGACGCTACGCTTCACGCAAACCCTGTGCCCAAGGACCCTAAGTTTGATAACCCAGTTTGGCAAGCAAATTACAAGAATACCATGGCCAAATGGCCAAAGATCCTCCAGGAATTGGATCCTAAACTCGGACCCAAGTGTGTGAAGTCTCTTGTTGGGCTGATCGAGGGAACCGATATGGAACCCAAAATGGCCAAGTACACAACAATGAAAGAATACGTCCTGGATCGTACGAACTACATCGCTTGGCCGTATGTCACATTCAATCCAATTATGTCTTGCCACCGTTTTTAATTATATTGATGCAGAGTGGCGTGTGACAACGCCGAATTTGGTTCGCAGCTGGACTTGACACAGGACCAACTGGACTCTGTTCGGGACATCTTCCTGCCCCTTTGGGAGCATTCCTGTTATGTCTATGACTTCTATCGCTATGAAAAGGAAGCAGACATCCATTCCACCTATGGTAAAGGTCGCAGCATGATCAATGGAGTTCCTCTTCTCCAGAGGCTGAAGGGCTTGTCGGTTGAAGAGGCCAAATCATGGCTTAAGGAAAGGTGCTTTGCTCTGGAAAAGGAATACCTTCGCCGCAAGGAAGATTACTTCTCAGAGAATCCTGCTCAGAATGTCCCAATTGACATACGCCGCTGGTTCTTGGCTCAAGAGGATCTCGCAACTGGGTTCGCAATCTGGTGCGCGACAACTTACCATAACCATCCTCCTTTTGGAGAGGGATATGCCGCTCCATATGAGAAGCGCCGCAATGAAGGGGCTCTTTGGTTCGACAAAGTATCCGAATCTGATAAACTCATGACTGGCGGATTTGAAGTTCTCATCGCAAACCGAACGGAGAAAGAATCTACCATTTCAATTTGACAGTAGTAGTACAAGTTCATTTCGAATTCAGGATAATTAACCTTCATTTTCCACTACCTAGCATTCTACCTGCGTAGTTCTCGATTCTCAGCGACTTGATGGAATCCACGCAGGGTTTTCCATATCAGCACCTTCTCGTATCTATTATTAGATTGATTTCTTTCCTTAAATCTAAGTGGAAAATAAATAAGAGAAAGAAATGAAGAAGACAAGAAAAGCGGTAGATAGAAACGCGAAAAACTGGTGGGGTGGCGGGTAGTTTGTGGATTACGTTACTCTAGATGCTTCAATTTAGAGAGCGTGATAAATTGACTGCTACCTAGAAAAAAAGAATAACTAGACCTTAGCAACTGTTTGATCTCCCTCTTCCTAAAAAACGTCTCTTGAACATTGGCTTACATGGTAAGCTTCCTTGCTAGGCCAGGGGGCTTATGCAACAACCTCGCCAACTTCCGTTTTCCCAGTGGGTTCACGACAAATGGTATTGCCTCTGTGGAAAATATCGCCGCAAGACTTTTCCTGTTCCTCATCCATGTGATTGCTGTTAAGGCCGCTTGGGCTGGCCCAGAGCTTGAAGTCAATCACGCCTATGCTTGTTGCCTTTTCGTAGAAGCGGCGGAACTTCATATCAGCCTCACTCTGCCCGGCTTGCTGGTAGACTTCTGCCATTCGAAAGCGCGGATCGCACAGATGCCAGGTGACATATCCTTGAACGAAGGAACGGATAGTACCCTCGACTTTAGGACATTTTCCCTTAAAGACATCCCCCACTTGCTCGCAATAAAGAATCGCATCATGGGTCAATTGTTCAAAGGCAACCTCCCAACTGATACCATTGCAGTGAACCAGATTGCTGACCAAGTTTATCTGATCTCTTGGGCTGTCATATTCTTTGTATAACGAGATCAGATCGTTGCAGAGTGTAAGCTGCGGCTCGATTTGTGCAACTGCGGTAACAATTTCTTCAAATACGAGGTCTTCATCAAACTCCGAGGAGGGAAAGAGGGTGGCACTGGAGATGCCTCCTAATCCGTTCAGACGACGGAGGAAGTGTGGGAAATAGCTCGATCCAGGGAAGCCGCCGAAGTTGTTCTGCTCGATCCAGCAGCCCTGAAAGAAGTCCAATGTGCTTCTAAATATTGTCATTGCACAGAAACCGCCATAGTAGCGTAGAAGTGTTGTCAAATGTGCATTCATGCGCTGCCAGAATGGATGCTTCTGAGGCTTTCCTTTGATCAAGTCATCACAGAAAGTCGTCATCTGTACAGAGGGAATGTCGCTGGAGTCATCCAGCATGATGATGTACGCAAAGTACACAGACACGGCCACCATGACGTTAAGCGGACACTTTGCCCAGCAGTACACAGTAACGAGAGTGCTAGTTCGCATAACGGCCTGTAGCCTTTTGGCACTGACGTTCAGAGCAGCCTTCTCCACTGGTTCATCGAAATGTTTGGCCGTTCGATAATAGACGTATTGTAGACTTTCCACACGCTGCTCATGGCTGAAATTGTCGTCCTGGTAATCTATTGTGTCCAGGAACTTAGCCAGGGCCGTGATGTACTCGTTGAAGGGAAATTGACTGCTCGTCATTGCGCCGAATATTTGGAGAGATACTGTGGAAAAAGGAGATACAGAAAAGATTGTCCAGGTCGAAGTTGCGGTGTTCCATTCAGTTGAAAGATATAGCTCGGCTGAATGGAATCCAAGGCTCCGGATTGAGTTTTACATACCGTATGAGATCTATCTTACCGATGTGATAAGCTGGTCTCGGCAATGCAAAAAATGCGACAATTTCAATCGGAAACTAACCCGCGCGTACATAAATACGCTCGACTGTCGGTCAGAGTTCATTAATAATCTGTACTAATGCGATGGGACCCACTGGTTTTGTTTCCAGCAAGCCCGAGCCGCCTGACTGCCACTAATCCGTCACACTTGGGCCGACGTACGCTCCCAATGACGAAATTTGGAATAATGATAAGAAAAAATTACAATCACAACAATAATAGAATTTCCTTGTAACTAAAACCTGCCGTATCATTAGTAGTTAATTACCGGTATCCTAGTATCAAAATTCTCTGTTTTCCAATTTTACGGGACTTGTGGCGATATATCAATTTCATCCACAGCTGAAAGTAGCGTCTCTGGTAGTGGAGAGGTAGGTACTACCTTGCCACCCAACGGGAGCCCTCTTGTATCTGTTCATGGTCAGGTACCTAAATCTAGTGACTTAAAAACGATTTGGAACCCTGTAGCTTCACACATCCTCTTTCTCCCAATTGACAACCAGCGATCTCAGCAACTTAGCTCTTCGTGATTTTGCCACCTGTTCAAACGCGCTGTACCAATCTGAAGGAGCAGTACAATGTTGGACATTATTTCAGAAAGTAGGCAGAATGGCCTGGTAACCGTTGGAATTGTTGTTGTCACTTTTGCGACCTATATTTTTTTGAAAGCTGGTTACAACCTCTACCTACATCCTTTGCGGAGTTTCCCTGGACCGAAACTAGCAGCGATCGGTTCTTACTATGAGTTCTACTATGATGTAGTGAAGGATGGAATGTTTTTGTGGGAGCTGGAGAAAATGCACGAAGAGTACGGTACGCGGTAAAACCCGCCCAGTTGCACTTTCGTTATCTAACAATGATTTCTTTCGGCAAGGCCCTATTGTTCGAGTAAATGCAAATGAGCTTCACATTCGCGATCCACACTACTACAGTACTGTGTACACTGGGAACCACCGAAGCACAGACAAATATCACGATGCAGTGGCTGCATTTTCAGTTCCGCAGGCCAGTCTAGCTACCATACACCACAAAGTCCACCGGTTACGCCGTTCGATCCTGAGCCCTTACTTCTCAAAGGCTGCTGTCACTCGGCTCGAACCAGTTATCCTTGGGAGAATCGAGCGGATGTGCTCACGGTTAGAAGAAACCATGCACCGAGGCGAGGCTGCTGATTTGGACGCTGCATTTGCCGCACTGACAGCGGACATCGTGACAACATATTTCTATGGAAAGAACTTTGACTATCTCGGAAATGAGGCTTTCAAATTCCAAGTGAGGGACGCTATTTTGGGCCTCATTCAATTCTATCATTTCACTCGGTTCTTTCCGTGGGTCGCAGATATCATCAAGAAGTTGCCTATTCCAATTATGCGATTGATCCACCCAGGTGCCTCATGTCTTGTTTCCTCTCAAGAAGAGATTAAACAAAGTATCCGTGCGTCTCTAGATAAGGGGGTCAAATCAAAAGGTAATTCAGTGATCGTGCAAGCACTGGAAGACACAACCCAGCCCCCCCAGGAAAGGACTCTTGACCGTCTAGGAGACGAGGGTACGACGATCATTTTCGCAGGAACAGAGACAACGGCTAGAGCTCTGAGTGTTGGCATGTACCATATCTTGAGCAACAAGAGTATCCTTGAGAAGCTGCGTGAGGAGTTAGACACCTTATCAAGTGTGTCAAACGGTGTTTACTCCCATGTTCAACTTGAATCTCTCCCTTATCTAGTGAGTTCCATAATCCCAGTCGTTTTCCATTGTTCTGTTCCGTTTGCTTTCCAATGGAAAGAGGAAGCACAGGCAAAAAGATCATGCGAAACCAATAATTGACCAACCATGGCAGACCGGAGCGGTTCAGGAGAGCCTGCGGCTTTCTCATGGCCCAGCGATCCGGCTCCCCAGAGTATCGAATGAAAAGGTATTGAAGTATGGTGACTTTATGATACCACAGGGTGTACGTTTCCTATATCTTGTGATATCCTACCACGGCCTTTCTAATCGGTGCCCACACAGACCCCCGTCAGTCTCTGTACTGTCCTTGTCCACCTGGACTCGACCATATTTCCAGACCCCCTTCGCTTTGATCCTGACCGCTGGATCAGAGCGTCTAAGGAGGGTACCAACCTTGATAGGTTTCTCGTTGCTTTTACGAAAGGCACTAGACAGTGTCTCGGAATCAAGTAAGATCGAATCCATAATACCTCTCTCTGTCGACTCTAGGTTTGAATTATGGACAAATGCTAAAGTAAATCGAATTTCTAGTTTGGCATACGCAGAACTGTACCTCACCTTCGCCAAGATTGTCCGCACCTTCAATATGGAGGTATACGACACTACGCCGGAGGATCTAGAGGTGCATCATATCCGACTGACTGGAGCACCGAAGCAAGGGACAGGAGAGATAAAGGTGAAAATAACGGAAAAGCTATAAAGCTTTTCCGGCGTCAGGCCGTGTGCCGTGCTGAAACGAGGGTGGTCGACTGGGTTAATAATGGTTAACAGCTTGTTATGCTGTAAAGAAATGCCTATATAGCATTGGAATCTCAAATAATCAACAATTCATCAACTTGAATATTCTTCCATCTCATTCTTCCTTTATTTATGGATGGTGATCAACTGGTCAACTCCTTTGCAGGACTCAGTAGCTGTGTATGTGAAGATAGCTATTTCTCATATCGTGCAGTACAGTCGATTCGATGTCCCAGGGTGACGTTGACCGCTTTTCTCTCGGCGATGACCGCTTTACCCTCGGCGATGATTGACAATACAATATTACGGTATCACAAGGTTATCTAGAGGAAATTAACTTCGGTCGACTTGAAGCCCCTCCCAGCTGCATCCTGGGTTATGTCGATCTGTTCCAAGGAGCAAATGCAGGTACTCGATCCCCACCCATGCCCACTGGTATTTTTGTAGGTATGTAATTCATATACGCACTAGCAGCAGGGGTAAGAATACAGTGGTTCCTTACACCTTTAGCCTAAACTCTAATTCCACCAGAAGAGAGTGGGGCAGCTGAAAGAAATAACTAAGTAGTCAAACTCAATTGAATGACGAGTAAATTCCGACACTAGTCTGTTTCTAGTTTGTTGAGGGGGAAATGGAGACATCACGGCTACAGAGATACACTAGCAATGACCTACATCATCGCAGCGGCATCGTATCTCAATTTCCCGGCTGCCCCACTAGGCTTACCTACATAGAGAACAGGTGATCCAATCTCCACTCTTTGTCGTAAAAACTACCAATTCAACTGCAGGCGAGGGGCGCAGCTGAAAGATTGGCGATCAGTTCTAGTCGCCTAGCCCGACATACGTAGGCACCAATAATTCAATTGAGGGCGATTGGAGTTGTTGAAAGATCGGCTATCAATTTGGAATCTAGACTATCTTGGTCGAGCCTCCCAAGGTCATAGCGAAGGAGAATTGCCGTCTCATCTGTAAGAGCTCTTACTTCTCAGTTTCTCCCATAACAAAGTCCTACCAGCTTCAGGATGGGCTCTGTTCGTATCTTCCAACCTTTGGAGGTGCAAACCATTGCGGCAACACTGCTGGCAGGACTTTTGATTTATTGGGTCTTCTCTGCCCTTTCTTCCGCAGTCTTCCATCCTCTAGCCAAATTTCCCGGTCCAAAACTATCAGCCGCCTCTGACTGGTGGCTGGTCTACCATGAATGGTTTTTGGGCAAGTCTCTTACGGATATATTGTTTGACTTGCATAGGATTTATGGTATGGTGATTCAGTTTCAGCTTATTATTCTACTTCTGTCTCCCCGCCCCTTCCAATAGAGTTAGACTAAGACCTAGAACAGGACCTGTTGTTAGATATGGACACAATCGTGTATGTTTTGAAATTGTGCAAATGAAATGCAGCGCTAGAGACTAATTCGCCTGTAAAGTTGCATTTCTCAACTCCGCAGGGTTACGCGGATATCTACAACTCGACATCCAAATGGGACAAGGATCCTGAAATATATAAAGCTATAGTGGATGGATCCTCCACATTCGGGCTAACAGAATACCACTCGGCCAAACAACGACGGGATCTTGTGTGGCCATTCTACTCGCGACAGAATGTTCGGCAGATGCAAAAGGCCATCAATCGACAGGTATGACATGATATATGTAACATATTCGAAAAAAGACCTTAATAAGTGACTTTCCATGTTTCAGATCGGTATATTGGTAAACCAACTCGACAGACAAGCCAAGGAAGGGAAACTGTCAAACATGTCGCTGGCGTTCCGCTGTTTAGCCCAAGATATTATGGCAGACATATGCTTGGGGGTTTCTTTGGGAACGCTTGAAGCAACAGATTTCCAGTCGACACTGATCCTCGCCTTGGACGAGGGTCTCAAGAGTTATGTCTTTTTGAAAAGCTTTCCAACCCTGAGAAAACTTCTCTACTCCATTTCAACAATAGTCTCTCTTCCAGGGGAGGCTGAATTTGCTGCTTATGGAGCCACGGTGGCAGACCATATCACTAGAGGGATTCAGCAGCCTCGTGATATTCCGCCTTATACTATGCTCGGCTTCTTGGTACCGGCATCGTCCACGAATGAGGCCCCGCAGCCTAAGCTGAGTCAAGAACTCATTATTGAGGAGCTTCAGACGTTTGTTATTGGCGGCGGTGAAACGGTAGCCAGCGCTATGTCTCAAGGAATAAGTGGCATTCTCCAGAAGCCTGAACTCTACAAGAATGTGTACGATGAAATTGTACAAGTTTGGCCGGAAGAAGATGGACCGGTTCCCCCAATTGAAGTCTTGGAGAGATTACCTCTTTTGACTGCTGTGATCAAAGAATCTCTACGACTAACCCACGGCGTCGTGGCGCCTTTGGCCCGCGTTGTGCCGCCCTCTGGTGCTTTGATTGATTCTTACCATATCCCTGGTGGGACAAGCGTTGGAACTTCGCATGTATTCATTCACATGTCACCGGAGCACTATGCTGAACCTAATGAGTTCCAACCAGAGCGCTGGATAGGAAATATCTCGGACAAGTATCTGGTTGCTTTCTCCAAGGGCGCTCGCGGTTGTGTGGGGATCAACCTGGCTTGGTGCCAACTATACCTTGTCTTGGCCACTCTGATCAGGACTATGCGGATGGAATACCCTACGAAACTCAATGACTCCAAAATAAAGTGGAAAGATTGCTTCCAGCCGCTTTATAACGGAAGACCACTCCAGGTACGATGCTATCGCATGGAGAATCAATATTAAACACACACTCGGCCTTATTGCTTTGATGACGGCTGCTTCGCAGAAATGCCGTCTTCTTGACTGAAACAATGAAATACGAATGAAGAATATAGGCGTGTTCCTATTTGTTAACTCAATGCTCCCGCAAATTATAGCCACTATCAGCATACAATCTCTTTTTACCTACGGAAAATTTGCATAGAATGAAGTATTCAGTTCGTGTTGAGTACGGTTCACTGTTATATGTCTTTCTCGCTTGCGACCCAATAAATCGTTATAACAAAGCACCTTTGTGTAAACTTTGTAGATATGAATAGAGCAATAAAAGAGCAACGGAGATGGAACATTAATCTTAGGTTTCAAGTTTTTAATTTATCGCAGTAGGAAAATCCATGCATAATCAGACTACCTAGTGGTGTACATGCTGGCTGTCTAGACCGATGTCTGAAATCTAAAAATTGAATGTTTGCTCCAAATAATTGAAAAAGAATTTGAGCTATCTTTACAAGGTTCAATGAATATGTCCACAAATTCTTGAGCCTCGCAGGCATTCATATGATTCGTTCATCTTAAAGCATATTTCTGATGCCAAGTATGGTCCTTATCCTCCACCAGAAGCTGCCTCACTGCGTCACGGGGCGTCATCGGGTCTCTACCTAGAATCTCCCGCATCAAACCATCCGTTACTCGAAGCTCACCATGGGCAGCAGCCTTCCACAACGAAGCTAGTACCTCGAAAAAAACCTCAGTTTTTCCCCCTTCATCATGGAGCGCAGATTCGCGCACAAATTCCTCTGGTGACACAAATCGGATCTCTACACGACGGCCAGTAGTTTCATTGATCACGCTCACTAGCTCTTTTGCCGTGATCGTCTCCCCAGCTGTAAGGAGAACCGTCTTATTTTTGAATCCCCCCCGGATCATCATGTGAGCTGTACACTCAGCAAGCTCTACACGGCTTGTGAACGCAATCTCCCCATCTTCCGGCAGAATAACATCGGCCGTCTTCGGGTACCAGTTGAGAAAGAGCGGGAAGCCCTCAGCATAAATCCCTTCACGAATGCACGTAAATGTAAGTCCGGATCTGTATAAGCAGGTAATCAAGCATTGGCTGTGTGGCACTAGTTGCGGTTGTTTGAGGGTAGCTTACTCCTCGAGCATCTTTCTTGGCAAAAACGTTTTCTTGAAATATCTAGCCAATCAGAGGTCCTACGGCCTTGTGAATTAGTTCATTGTAGTCGTAACTTCAAGCGCTACCGTCTGATACCCTTTTGGTAGGGGAGATGGCAGCGATAGTTGCGACTGGTGCGAACGCGTAGAGATTGCCCCCTGAAAGGAGAGGAACACCAAAACCTACAGCATCAGGTAACCCACCTTGGTCGATGGAAGACATCGCAGAGGGAGCCCGCCGCGTGCTCAACTACATCGAGAATAATGGCTCCGAGGATAGATACATCACGGAATATATCCGTGTGGTCCGCTAGTTCGCACTCAACGCCCAACGGGGAGACGGCTAGGGGATAGCCAAGGTACTGGAAGCGTTGAACAAGATCAACGCCGACACCGAACGTCTGAACCAGCGGATTGATACCATTGAAAAGACAACGAGCATCTTATCAACCAATGTGTCCACCTCCGCGGCGAATTCTACAGCGACGTGGCGCGACTTCCGAGCTAGAGACTAGTAACGCGGCTTGGCCAAGGCTACGACACCGAATATCCGTAGCAACGGCACGTCGTCTCTAGGAGTACCGGAGATCGAGCTTCGTGGGGACCGAGAGGTAATTATGAAGGTCGGACCGAACTTGTTGGAAAGCGGTGAGGCCCTATGTCGGGCAGTATCTCACCGCTTCCTACCTTCTACAGCTTCCATTTAGCTGGGTGTTTAGGCATAGATAGATTCTCTCTCTCTCCATGACTTTTTGCCTTCCTTGAGCCCTTGTTCGTAGGCTAGAGCCATCACTCCTAAGAGGTTATGAGCACCTTCCCCGTCGATATTCATCGTGATTCATTAGTATCAGAGATATTAAGCATTATTTCATTGATATTGACATCTTCCCTACCTAGAACGACGTAAAGAGCGCGTTCCAACGCGCAAAAACGTACGTTATCCTAATCATCATCAAGGTTAGCACCCTGCTAGGAAATAGTAGTACTATTAGCGACTACCTCCGTACCCTATAACCAATCAACGGTTATTAGTAGCGAAGGACTCGTACCACTATAGCGAATAAACCGCTATTCTCGACGAATCAACCGTCGAGCTTTATAACGAATCAACCGTTAACCTTCCCGAGTACGTAGCTAAGTGCTCCGGAGCCTATATCATAGGAGGATATGCTTTTAGAGAAGGCTACCAACTAATATATAAACCTACCGAAATTAGTAGATTTCAATCTCTAGATATAGAAGACGTAGCTTACCAACTTCGCTAACTTCGAGGTATAGCGACGATCTACCTATAATACTCTTAAAGCACGAAGACTATATAATCTACTAAATTAGGAGCTACTACGTCTAGCCCTAAGCTAGAGAAATATAGAAGAAGCTCGGAACTAGATAGAAGTATCTAAGTTGGTATAGACGTAGTTAGAGCTTAGTGTTTCGGATAAGATCAATCTTAAGATTAAGAACTCGGGCAAGAATATTGAACTTATAGATTTATAGATATAGGTTATCACGTCCCTAATTTAGAGCGATAATATATAGTTCTAGATCTAGCAAGTTATTGCTTTCGATAGTATTACTATCAATAACTATATATCTCCAACGGAATATATCGAGGCTAAGATAACTATATTAAATAAGATTTATGGTTAGGGCCTACTATAGTTCTACCCTTTTCTTATTTACATAAAGATTCTTAGTAAACTAAACTATAAACTAACTAGACAAATAGCATTAGATACTATTGACCGGCTTAGGAACTAATCAAAAGTAGACGTATCTCGGTTTACAATCAACGACCTATATCTATATTATACTAAGCTTATCCGTTAAATACAAAGCATTGAGATCAACATAGAGAAGGACTAGTCAATAGTTGTATTATCGTCGACCGCCAACCCGCCGAATCGTCGTGACCGCAATAGTTAGGGTTAGGGATAGGGACAAGGATCCTAGCTATCTTCTAACAAACCTAAGACTAAGAAGGTTCCCCTAATAGGGGTAAAGGTATTCGACTATACCGAGAACATAAAGAAATTACCTAATAATTAGGGCAAATACGGCTACTACGGCCGTAGGCACCCTAAGCGAAACGCTATAGGGAGCTAAGCTTCTATATATTAGTATCTAAACCCCGACCTTCGTCCGAAGGACTAGTCCCTACCGTCGAACAATAACGTATAGTAGTAGAATAAATCATCCCGAAATTAGCCCTAAGGGGGCAACAAATCTACCAACTCCTAGCCGTCCGCTAATACCTAGTTAGATTCCAATAAGTTCGCCTAATAGAACCCTCAACCCGTAGTAGGAGGCAAAGCATCCCTAGTAATACTAGAGGATATATTTATATAGTCTATATACGACTACGAAGCTAGAGGATATAATAGACACGTCTCTACTACTATATCCGCTACCGTCTCTTTAGCTACGTCTAGAAGAGATTAGTTATACGATACTAGTTCTAATTCCTATATCTATACGGATAAGATAGTATTTATCTACTACGACGAGTACGGACCAACCGAAAAGCCCTTCGAATAGGTTATATCAAGTAGGACCAAGGCGAAAGCATAGGGCTACGGCAAAGTTAAGCTATTAATACTAACTAAAGCTAGCGCTATTAATAATATTATCTTCGATATAGTATACTACCTAAGCATAAGTTTTAGCATCTTTAGGGTAGAAAAGGGGCGCAAAGAGCTTAGGATTACGTATAATAGGATAGATAATACCTTATACGATACTGCAAATAGCGACTAAGTAATTAGCAAGATTGATATCAAGCATAATCTCCTATAGATATGTTATTATAGGTTAAACCCTATCGTCGCCGTATCTATTAGTCCCCTACTAGCTTACCGTCGCCTAGGCTATGCTAGAACCCCTAAGCTACGTACCAATAAGTCTCGCTTAGACTAAGTCGTCGACTACGATAACGAACTCTTTAATTGTGAACCCTACCGGCTTAGTAAAAGCAAGAAAACTATCTCTAGGACCCCCTAAGTTAGGGCCTAGAAATCCGGATAGTTTATCTATACTAATCTCCAATATATAGAGCTAGTAGGCATTGGTAGACGTCGTTACAGATTGGTAATTACTAACGATGTGTCCCGAGCTCGGTTTGTCGTCTATCTCAAGATAAAGGACTAAGCTTCGGCCGAGATAATAACCTTTGCTAAGACCGTTAAGAACTATACTAGCTAGTATCCCTAAGAATAGAGGATTGATAGCGGCTTAGAGTTTATAGCGTTTTATAAATAGGCTAAAGTAGAAGGACTATTAGTTTAGCTAAGTACGGCCTATGCCTATAAGCAAAATAGAATCTCCGAGATAATAGGTTAGATACTAATACGTATCGCCCGGGTAATAATAATCGATGCTAGGGCTCCGGACTATTTATAGCCTAAAGCTTTGTAAATAGCTATATATATCAACAACAGATTACGCTAACCTAGTTCGGATCGTTCGCTAATAGAATAATAGCGTTATAACCTTAGTATAAGAGAATAGCTAACCTTACTAAGCTACCTCCGAGCTTAGTATTATGCCGCCTATATCAATATCCCCCCCGAAAAGCGGGTAAAAACATAGAAGATAAAGCCCCGCGCGTAGGCCGGTTATCTTGTCGGTTATCAAGGAGAGAATAGGTATCTATTCCGTATCTATAACCTAGTTTGGAAGAGAATTATAGTTACTAGGGACGTATCCTTCTAGGAGGGGGATACCATATATCGACCCCTATATAATTATCCGGAGGATAATCCTATCCCTAAGCCATCGGAGACCAATGTTTTCGTCTAGGACAAGGATAATATCGTCTTCTATAAGAAGAATAAGCCTATACCTAAACGAAACGTGGCTAATCCCCCAATAAGGGCATCGGAATCGTCTAATCCGACGTTTATCCTAGCTCTATCAATTCTAACTCCTAGACCGGCGGCAAATCTTCCGATTAGACTATCGCAACAACCAATTATCTTCGACCTACAAAGGCCGGAGGCTCTAGACCTACCGATATTGAGGTTTTAGCACTAAGTTTAGCCCTAATATTAGCCTTATACTTAGCAAAACCGCTTAGTACTACCAATTCGTAGACCAATAGCAAGAATTAAGGAGATGCCTTAATTTCGTAGTACTATACCTTTATCGTCGCCTAACCCTATTGCTAAACCTCCTACCGTACCGTAGCCCTAACGAACCGTCGAGCGGCCTACGAAGAAGCGGCTATACCGTACTAGGGGTAATATCGGTGAATCTAGACCGTAATAGACCTAAATAATTCTACCGGAGCCTACCTAGAGTAGTAAGGACAATCCTATCGTACGTAAACCGTCTACCGTCGAGGAATCCCCTCTACTAATTCAACCGGAGGCTATACCTATGCCCCTACCTACTCCGCCCCCTACTCCGCTAGGAGCCTTCCTAGCACTAATCCTATAGCTAAGCTAGCGTCGTATATCTAGATCGATAGCTAGTAAACTAGCTAAGAGATATAATAGTAAGGACTATAATAGTAAGGACTATAATAGTAAGGACTATAATAGTAAGGACTATAATAGTAAGGACTATAGTAAGTACGGAGTACGAAAGCCCTCGGCATCGGCAGCCATAAATAACCGATAGGAGGATAATATTAGCGAAACCGGGTTGTGTTTTGTATCCGCATCCGAACCTCCTATTAAGGCTTATACTATCCCTATACCTACCTCCTACAAAGCCGCGATGGCCTCCGACTATGCCGCCGAATAGTATAAAGCTATAGAGACGTAGATCGGTAAAATCACCGACGCCTAAGCTTATAAAGTAGTAGATAGACCGTTAAATACGCGGATTCTGCTGGGCAAGTAGGTATACGATATAAAGGGTAATATTAATAGTTATCTTAAATATTTCGGGCCCGATAGGTCGTATACGGTAATCGATAGCGTTATAGCTATAATTTCGATAAGTTATATACCCCCGTCGCGACTAATCGCGCCGTAAAGCTTTATCTTTGCATAATCACAAAGTAGCGTTTAAAAGTAAAGTAGTTTGACATAATCGCTATATACCTCAACGCCGCAATCGACGACCGAGTAGTCTATATAAAGTAGCCTACTAGCTTTAGGGATTAAGACAAGGTATAGCTACTAGTACAATCTTTATACGGTCTAAAACAAGCCGTATTTTTGTAGTATAACTATTTTATAGAAGCCCTCGGAGAATTAGGCTTTAAACCACTACCTAATAATATTTGCGTCTATATCAAAACTAATAATTCGTCCTACATTATTATCTATATCGATAATACCCTCGTCGCCGCACGATCTAATCAAGAGATCGACGACGTGCTTATATTACTTAGCGATAAGTTTAAGATAAAGGTCTTCGCACTAGAGAAATTTCTAGGTTGCGGGATCAAGTTTGATAATAGGCTAGTTATCCTTAACCAACGAGCTTATAAATACTTCAGTATAACGCGTACAAGTCGTGGTCAGTGATGGCCACATTTCTTAGGGACAGGAAAGTCCTAGCGGCGGACATCGTCATAGTACAGGAGCCGTAGAGAAACGAACAGCAACATACAACCTACCAACCAGCGACTGCAGCTTTCCAGCTGGTATACCCAGCAAAGGAAACTCCGCGTGATATGGATCAAAGTGGAGTCCCCGAACAGTATTCAGATGATCACTAAACGGGGGTATGCCTCTTCGTATCGAGAAAGATTGACCTAGGCTCCTGGTCATGCCAGCTTATTTCGCTAGATTACCAGTTCTTGAAGCTTAGAAGAGCCTAGCTAGACAAGCACTAGACTAACCTATTTGTGCACAACGTATACAACAAGCTAAGTAGCAACACTTTAGCCTAGCTTAGAGTTGAACTAGCGAGACGCCCTCTCGCAGAACATATTGTACTAGGAGACATAAATACAGATCATATCACATAGGGAGGAATAGGGATCAGAGCTAACAAGGAAGCCGAGCAACTGCTAGAAATCACGGGTGAACGAGGTCTCGAACTAATCACCGAGATAGGAAGGGCGACCTGGTCTCGAAACGACTAGTCGTCCGTGATTGACCTAACCTTTATTAGTTCAAGTCTCTTCAATCGGCTCGTCAGCTGCGAGCGGGTAGATAACATTAAGCATTTATCCGACTATTTCCCGATTAGAACAGTACTTAACATTAAAACCCCGGTGGTAGTACAACAGAAGCGGAGAAACTGGAATACGACTAATGACAATAAACTTATTCAGAAGATTGAGGAAGATTTACAAGCAAGGGACCTATCATAAGCGGGCCTACCACAAATCGAGGGCTAGTGTTAGAAACTGGTAGACACCGTCTAATTAGCAATTGAGGCTTCAACTCCGTGGGCAAAGCCGTTAGTATAGTCGAATCCTAACTTCGATGACGAGTGCAAGGCGGCTATCAAGGAAGTTCGTCGTCTACGACGTAGGCATACGAGAACAAAGGATCCCTACGATTGGATATGTTACTCTAAGGCACGCAACAAGAAAACACGTCTAGTCAAAAGGACACTATCGAGGGCGCACCGCCGTCGAGTCTAGTAGGTTATCGAAGATAGCCCCTAGGGTATGTAGCGCCTCGCTAAGTAGGCGAGGAATCGCAACGGAGCCTACGAAGGAGGCCTTACCCCTTCTTTAAAGATTTAAGGTCTTTAATTACTAGGATAGCTGGCGGAGACGGTCGAGTAGAAAGTAGACGCCTTCTGGGTAGCTTTTTTCCTATAGCTACCGCTAGCAGATCTCTTAGACACTATTTTATTTCAATGCCCGTAGCCTATCGAGTTTCTACCAATTACGGCACTAGAGATACAAGAAGCAGTAAGAACGGTAAAGGTAGGGAAAGCTCTAGGAGAAGATTACATTCCAAACTCCCTCTAGCATAAGCTAATCGAAGTACCGGTCATCCTACAAGTGCTCGGACAATTATTTGATACGTGTATACGTACGGGCTACAACCCAACACACTTCCAACGCTTGATCACGGTTGTCCTTAGAAAGCAAGGCAAAAGCGATTATCAACTCGTAAAGTCCTACCGGCCTATAGCATTGCTTAATACCCTTGGTAAGTTCCTAGAGGCAGTGGTTGCACGGCGGATCAGCTACGCGGTAGAAACTAGGGGATTGCTCCTAAAGACCTATCTAGGCGGTCGACGGGGGATCTCTATAGACCATGCGATTCATAATATGATTGACAGAATCAAAATAGCCTAGGGAAAGGGCAAACCGGTGGTGTTACTGCTAATGCTAGATATATTAGGAGCATACGATAATATTTCCTACGATCGCTTACTCTATAACCTTAGAAAACGACGCCTAGGATAGCTCGCCCCCTAGGTAAAGGCCTTCCTATCGCATCGGAGCACGAGAACTCGTATGCCCGAGGGCATCTCCGATCGAGTTTCGACGCCGATAGGCATTCCCTAGGGGTCGCCGATCTCGCCGATCCTATATCTCATTTACAATGTAGACCTTATTGAAATCTACGGGAACGGCGTCACTAGCAACGGTTAGGTAGACGATATCGGTTTCATAGCCAAGGGAGACAGCGAACGCGAGACCGCGAAGAAACTCAAAATGGCATGTCGAAAAGCCGATTAATGGGCCAGAACATATACCTTAGTCTTTGACCCAAAGAAGTACGCACTAGTGTACTTCGTGAACACCTAAGAGATCGACCCGCAATACGCACCGCTACTACTGTAGGGGTATACGGTACTAGCGACGAGAACAGCCGAGCGGTATCTAGGCTACTGGCTAGACCCTGGACTAGAATTCTATCACTACCGCGAAAAGGCAGTAGCAAAAGCAGGCGTATCTCTCCAGGCGATACGAAGCCTAACCGGTTCAACATAGGGAGGCTCCCTTTCGGCTATGCGCAGGATCTATCAAGCCGTGGTCATCCTAAAGATGCTCTTTGGAGTATCCGTATAGTATCAGCCTATGCTTATTAGCAAAAAAAAAGCTCGCACAATCAGCCAACCGTTCGCGGGCATCCAGAAACGGGCTACGTGCTTGATCAGCGGAGCATTCAGAACGACAGCAGCAGAAGCGTTGAACATAGAACTATACCTACCACCAATAGCGATCCACATAAATCGGCTCGTGAAAGAAACCGCTCTAAGACTACGCACAGGGCCAGGATTCGCAATCCCACCAATGACGCTACGGCGTCGGCCCAATGACGAGAGAGACTAGGCAGGATAGACACCAATGGAAGCGCAAGCGTAGAAGAGGGGCGGATGTCTTACGGCTCCCCTGGGAACTTTGGCAAGGCACTAGGAGAGTCGGAAAGCATTCGTCCAGGCACCATAGCAAGCACCGCCAGAGGTGATCATCGAAGACAGAGAGGTCGCCGTAGAACGTCATGATCAGATCCTAGCGATAGACTAGAGGGAAAGACCCGCGATTCTGTACACCGACGGGAGCGGTATTGAGGGAAGGATCGGAGCCGCGGCGATCGTGGATCTCGAGGACCAACACGCTCATAGCCAGATGGGCGACGATAATACGTCTACCGTATACGTAGCAGAGCTTCGTGCAATCGAGATGGCGCTCGCACTAGTTCTAGAAAGCATAGAGCCGTAGGCGGAACAAGCGAAGAACGGGCTAGTTATTTTTGCAGATAGCCAAGCGGCGCTGAAGGCACTCCGCCGACCGCGTATGCCGTCGGGGCAGGTCTTTTTGGCAGGATGCCTTGACCTTATTCGCCAGCTCGTTGAGAAAGGCATTTAGACCGAGCTTAGGTGGATTCCTACTTACTAGGGAGTGATCGGTAATGAGATCGTTGATCAACAAGCCAAAGAAGCCGCCCAGAAACCCGATAGACCACTGAACCCCGACAATCGATATAACTATCTCGCGGCCGTAGCTAAGCGCCGGATCCGCAACGAGGCGAAGCTTGAGTAGGAGAGAACGTAGGCGAAGGAGACAACCAGCCGACCAACGAGACGCTTAATCGAAACACCGACAAAAAAGACGTTGGAATACTAATTAGGCCTACGCAAAGCAACGGCGTCAATTTTGATGCAGCTACGCACGGGGCGAATTAGCCTAGGTACTTATCTGAGTCGCATCAACCGACGTAAGTCAGCGCGGTATAGTTGCGACCTCGGCAACCAAACCGTAGTTCACGTCTTGCTCGAGTGCCCGTTGCACCAGGATAAGCGCGACAGGATAAGAAGCGCTCTCTCCGATCATGGAATCGCTCTCGGTCGAGACGAACTCCTGACAAGGCTAGAGGCTCGCAAAATCGTGACCGAATTCATGGTCAGCACTAGCCTTCTAGGCCAATTCTAAGCAGTCGATCCAACGGCTCTAGGCGTGGAGGAAGGGGATGACGAAGGAGCGGAGATAATGATCCCCTAGGACAGTATGACGGAAGAAGAAAGATGGCGCCCAGTAGGAGTCCAGTGCCAGGTCCACTGTACTCCCTTGATCCAAGCGAGCGCACGAGCGGCAACCGACAGACTAGAAGATTGATGGAAAGAGGTCGTGGGAATGGTGTGTCCGTGGTGAAGCGGGACCCCCCACACAAGAACCCATAGACCTCGCCAAAACCCGCCCACAACCCAAACCTGTTGGAATATCCCGGCTGCTGAGATAAAAAGGAGGCTGGGAAACTGTTTAAGTCTGCTATTCAGACTAAAGGGAACCCTAAGTGTAATATCCTATCCTCGATACTTAAGTACCGAGGCCTAATCTCCTTATCATGCTCACGAAGGAGCGCTAAGGATAATAGCGTCCGTCGAACCATAGTAGTGTGAGGGGACGCAACTCTTCGGCTGATGAGAAAGCACTAAGAGTAAAAATAAGTAGAATTGCTAGATTGTATAGTACCTGCCTAAGGTAGGCGTATCCTACACGGATATGCACTATACAATTATAACACCGTCTTCAACAACTAGTAAACGAAAACGCTAGGACCGCTAGTCCTAAAGGGCTAACGACCGGTCTCCGTTTGTTAGTATTGGAAGGGGATTCGATTTCAACCATCCAATTATCATATATACCTACTAAAACCGATACTCTAAATGAAGACGACGAGGAAACCTAAATAACCTAGCTAGATATACCCGATGATACTCAATCCTTACCACAACCGTATACTCCTACGTTAGGAAGACGTTCCTAAAGACTACGAAAAACCTCCTATTCTATTGCTCAATCAAAACACAACGCTTGAAATTTCTGACAAGTTCAATCCTACGCTAGGTATTAGTTATACTAATAGCTTCTATTATTGGTTTAAATTATTTAATATACATAACTTACGACGTACCAATTTAGCTCTCTACTTACGCGTTGCTATCTTACTACCTACTTATTCTTATCGTTTCAAGGCCGATACGCGCCTTACGCGCGTCTTCTAGTATTTATGGAAGGGTAGGAACTAAACCAAATCGGGTTAGTGCTATAACGTGTAGAAGGTACGGCAGGAGTACCCTACTAGATCTCCTTATCCTTCGTTACTTCGAATACCTAATTCGACCTTAAGTTCAACTAGGCCCCTTCTTTCAAAATATCAGAGTAACATATTATATAGGAGGATGTTAAGGCCTTAGCGTTGGCTTTTAAGTAGGCTTCTAGGAAACTCTTAAAGAGTCCCTCCCCTAGTTTACCCGATTGGGAATCCGAGTAGCTCCATATTGTTCGGGGCTATATCACTTACTCCCATAGGATACATTATCTCCTATAGGATACATTATTGTACAAAGGTTATCCACTAGAGACTTTACGAATTCAAGTTACACCAGGTTCAAGACTATCGCGACCGCGATACTACCTCTCATCATCACTAAAGTCGATCGTGATATACTCCCGTACTCGTTGCTACCTAGTACCCTTTTCGATGTTTTCGAGGTAATTATAACGACGTTTTCGGGAACGTGCCGCTTCAAATCCAAGGAACCTATGCTACTCCTAGCTAATTGTCCGAAAGCGCATACGCTTAGATTCGATAACCCCCGGAGCCTCTCGTAAGCCACGCGCGTAAACCGTCCCCGCTATCCATAATCTATGCCCGGCCTATTCGTCCAATATCGGGTCATCAACCCCGTAGTCACGCTTAAAACCACCGTATTTCAGGTGCATCCGGGAGATGCCAATTGCCGCATGGCGCCACGTAAGCACATTGAGCTTCGTATGTAAGCGTATTTCGCCCTCCTTCTTTAAAATCAACCCAAGGCGTGCGGCATCCTAGTGGCCTTTCTCCTTAGGCCAGAAGAATAGGGATCGGACGCGAGAATCAACCCTACGGGCGAATATACCGGCTTGCTTGGTAAATAGGTAGATCAACCATAAGTAGTATACCACTAGCTCGCTAACCTCCCTTAGTAGATACCGATAGATAATCTTAATCGAGTCCTACGTACTTTAGGACTTATAATAGCTAGTAACGATACTGATAAGTCTATTTTCGATAAAGATATTACGGTATCGCCCTTCGAGGGCGTTGCGGTACCGGATAGAAATAAGCTCGGTTGCCCGTGCGGGCTGTCTAGCGGCTATATAGATTAAGAGGAGAAGGCGTTTTAGGAATTGGTTAACCTAATCTAGATAAGCTACTACTAGCGGTATCTTCTAGGGGATTGTTGTATTACTAGTCCGGAAGTCGATAAAGTCTTTCCGTAGAGACTCGTTAGCTAAGATCCGGTCTAGCATCTAACGTTCCCTAGTAGTTGGGAGTAAACTGCGATTCTTTTGATGCTTCAAAAAATTCTAACCGCGCTAGTTGTTTACTAGGTTATCTATTAGCTACTGCAATAGAAGTTTCGGCACGATATCCCCTCGTATCGCTTCTTCCTCGAGTAGGAAAAGTCTTTTAAGTTCGTACTGCGCGAGTTCGACCTAGGTAGGGATAAACCCCGTAAGTACATCTATAGTAAGCTAAAGAACGCGGTAGTAAAAGGACTAGTGATTATCGCTCTACATAAGATAGCTAAGGCTCGTAGATATGTTCTAGATTTTCTTACTATATATACGGAGCCGAGTAATCCATCCGAATAGTGCTCGTACCTTATACACTAAGAATCGTTCGCGTATCTTATTAAGTATATCGCTAGATGTTCTAATTGTCTGTCTTCTACCAATTCGACCGCCTATTACGCGACTAGTATTTGTGAAATTTTTACTAAAGCCGAGGGGTAGCTAGTATAATTAGCCGGGTCGTAGTACGTTTGGTTCTAGGTGTCAACGCTAAGCGCGGCTATAAAAGCTACCATAGGACTCTCGAAGAGATTACTATAGAGCTTATAATTAAGCAGTACAATCGATAGGTCGAGGTAGGCACGATTAAGCTACTCTGTAGCCTAGATAACTAGGGACGGGGTAGCGGTCTTAAGCTTAGGGTCTCTTAGACTAGTTACTTTCGGCGTGGTGCGTACCTTTCCCGCTTAGAGAAGCCGCTACGCCTATCGCTTAATCTTATTAACTATGGTTAACTAGCGCGTAGTGAACTAATGGCGGAGTTCGATCTGCTAATCCGGCCGGCTAGTACGATACACAAAACTTAGAAGTCGAACCTAGACCTGTCGGTAGCGGGCATAGGTGGATGGTTGTAGCTTGATCTAAATCGGTCGCTCCTAGACCCTTGGTTTTTGAACAAAGCTATTGGTTTGAATTTGGTCAAATTCGTTAATCCGGTGGGAAGAGATAGAATCAAAGGCTAGCTAGACGAGCCTCCGCACGCTATGCTCGACCGCAATAAGGATAGGTTCGGCCGTAGGATTAGGCAGAAAGGCGAGTGATATGACTTCGCTAAATCTATACCCTCGAGTATACTCGGGCCATTGGGTAAGCTTAAGCTAAGGCGAAGCCTCCGTCTCGTCATTGCGAGTTAGTATAACCTTATCTTCGGCCTCGGCTAACCCGTTAGCGCGACGGAGCGCTAAATCGACCTAGGCTTGGATAAAGTCCCCCTCTTTCATTTCTAGAGCCTATTGGGTCTGTCGCTCGTCCGCCGCGGGCGTGACTATAAAGTAGTGATTATGTCTCATGATCAAGAAGTGTGATTGAGAGGTCAAGGTAGGCTTGGTTAAGCTCCTTCTTTGCCTAGTTGACTGGCGTCTAGGTCCTATAGCTAGGAGAAGAGCCTAGATAGATGCTAGTAACCTATATAGAAACTAGACCCCCTGTGACGCATGACGTCGGAGGTCGGAGGATTGTGGCTCCGGGATCACGTGATCTAGGTCCCTATCATCAACAATCCCTACGTGTATGATTATTCCTTCCTTACGTTACTACTTTTATATTTCGCGCATAACATTTTCTTGATCATATTGGCTATCGTAACATAGTAGTAACGTCCTTTTTTACCTTTTTTATCGTTGTTAGCTATATAGACATCGATAGTTCGCTATCGCCGTCTCGCTAGCGCGATCCCTATATTCTAAACCGAACCAACAAACCGAAGTAATTCTAGACCTAAACTCTCTTTTCCGCTAAGTACTATACGTTATAGCGCTAAGAGCGACCCGATCCTAATCTCGCTAACGTAAAGACGCGGTATAGAACCCAAACCCTAGTACGGCCTAGAATCTAGAGAACCTAGAGCCGAGCATCGAAACCGCGGACTAAAATCCTTACGTAGAAGTCTAGGATAAATCCTACCTAACTATAGAGTCGGTTAATCGATATGCCTCTATCTATATAGGGTAGCGAGAGATCGACCTATACTATATCTAGAATAACTTATATACCGCTAAGCTTATATATAATTTCTTAATAAACGCTACTATCCTCGCTAACGTAAAGTTAGGTAAGATAGAGTACTAAGTTATAGCTATTAATACTAAGTACGAGGAGCTCTAGTAGTAGTATATTAAACTATAGAACTATCTTACGGTCGCCTAGTCTAAGAAGGGATAGTTCGCTATTAAGCTTATTAAGTTACGTAAGCGTTACGACTAATAGTATAAGTAGTAATCTACTCTATTCCGATCCTATACCCCTACGACCCCTACGCTTATACCTAGACCTAAACTTACTCCTATTCTAGCTATAATTCCTATATAGATATAACGATCCCTAAAGCTACCTAATCTACTAATACTAAGTAATAGCAAAGAGCTACGTTTTAGCGTTTAGAAAGCCTAGATATAGGATAAGCTCGAGGGTAATACCGATTATTATCTAACCGCCTAAAACTACGTATAGTATATTGTAAGCTACTACGAGGGAATAGCTACGCTATATATCTAGACCTATTTAGACAATAATACTACCTAACTATATACTAATATAGAAGATATTATTAAGTACCTATAAGGTATATTTACGAACCTAAACTACGTTGCTAAAGCTCTATATAAGTACGAGTATCTATTTATAAATCCTAAAGACGACTTTAATATATTCCTTACTAATTTCCTATATCTCGCTAAAGAAGTAGAGCGCCCTAAGAAAGATCGTATATATAAGCTCTACCGGAAGGTATCGTCGAAGCTATAGAAGTAAACTATAATTCTTTTAGACGACCCTACTATCGACTTCGATCGATTTATTACTATTTACTAGCGTATAGAGTTAAACCTTAACCTATACTATAAGTAGAAGAAGACTCGCTAGGCTACTACTATTACTATCTCTAGAGCTAGTTAGAACTCGATAATAGATATCGCTAGACGTAGACGTACTAGTTCCGTAGTTCTACCTATTAAGAAGGAAGGAACTCTAAACCTCGGTCTTAAAAACCTAATAACCCTTAATAAACGAGTAGCCTATCTAAAGAAGAGTAGATATTTTAAGTACTATAAGTAGGGCTATACCTCTAGGGAGTACCCTAAGAAGACTATCGCAACTATCGATACTACTTTAGAGCTCGCTACCTACAAATCCTATAAGGTCGACGATAAGTAGGGAAAAGTTTAAGCTCGGAGAAAGTCTTCTTTCTAAGCGGGAAGACGAGATTATTACTTATATTAGACTTAAGGAAGTTATTAGGAAGAGAAAATAGTATATTATTTAATATATAAATAGTACTAAATAGATATTCTTTCTCTATCTATATATTAAGTAATATAGGAGCTAATAGTTTTATTTATATTAATATATAACTAGTATTATAGGCTATAAAGGCCTTTAGCTAGAATATAATTAAGCTTAACTATACCGTACCTACTTAGGGGTTCGATAATTATCCTAGGAAGCTAATTACGTATACTATAAAGCTAACCTTAATATTTATAGGCTATATATAGTAACGCTTACTAATACTAATCGCTAATCTAGGTAAATATAACCTAATCCTTAGCTATAAGTAGTTCGTAGAATATTAGGTCCTCCTTAATTACGTAAAGTATTGTCTAATCTAGCCTAAGGAAGCGAGTCTATATAATAAGATTACTAGCTAGTTACCGATAATACTCCTCTAAATAATCCTATAACGACCTAACCTAAATTCTAATTATTAGAAGGATATAGACCGATATAATCTAAAGTTTAAGGAAGAGATAGCGAAGATAGGATACGTACTCTATAGAGTAGAGTTGCCTAGACCTTTAGTTATACTAATACCTAAATAGCCTCTACTAACCTATATCCTACTATCCGATATAATTATAATAATTAATATAGCTAGGTTCTATCGGTATACTTAGAAGGAAAGGATAGAGATATTTATAATCGGGATCGATAGTATTAGGGTAGATCTAGTAAAGATTATAGTTATCGCCGATTAGTAGTAGCCGATAACTATTAGGGGAGTATAGTTATTCCTCGGATTCTATAGCTTCTACCGGCGATTCGTAAAGAACTATAGCCGTATCGCGAAGCCGTTAAACCGGCTAACCGAGGATAGAGTTCTATTTATATAGACTCCTAAGTACGAACGAGCCTTCTACGAACTAAAGAAGATAATAATATCGACTCTAGTACTAGCCTATTACGACCTATCGGTACCTACGAAGATCGAGACCGATATATTAGATAGATATTAGTATCTAATCTATTTCTATTTAAAGAAACTCGACGTAACCTAATAGTAATAGAATACGTATAACTATAAGATATATAGTATTATTACGGCCCTCGAGATATAGAGAGCGGAGCTAGAAGGACTATAGCGAGAAGACTAGTTTAGTATCTTTTCTAACTACTAGTTATTATAATATTTTATAACTAGTAAGAAGCTAAATTCTAGATAGGCTAGATAATACGAATTCTTATCGCGATTCTACTTCCTTATCCGGTATTTCGCTAGTAAGTAGAATATTATCGCCGATACTCTCTTACGTAAAAATCCTATAGAGTAAGGTTAGGACTAGATCCTCTTCCCTTAGGAGTATCTTAAATATAGTATATACCCTAATAATATCGTCGACGATTCCCCTTCCCTAATTACTATAGCCCTAATAGGAGTAGACCTAACGGATAAGCCCCTTATAGCTAGTATTATCGTACGAACCCTAAAAGCGAACTAGGACTACGAATCCCTAGAAGAATACTACGATTAAGCGAGAATAGATAAAGGGAGGTACTTCTCGGTAAGAGATAGTCTACTACTATATAATAGGAAGCTAGTAGTACTAGAGGATAGGGATTTAAAAGCCTACCTACTCGATAAGATCTATCGTTAACTATCGACGGCGTATCCTAGCTAGACGAAGATAAAGGCTCTACTATCGACCTAATATTAGTAGCTAGGATAGGTATCTAATCTATAGAAGGATAAAGACCTAGAGGGATAAGACCCTAGGGCTCTTATAACCCTTACCTATACCTAACCGACTATAGTAGTATATTACTATAGATTTTAGATTGTTCCCGAAAGATAAGTATAGCTATAATATAGTATTTATAGTATATAATCGACTAAGTAAGCGATAAGCTTCTATTCTATGCTATAAAACTACGACGGTAGATAAGATAGCCGTATTATTTATAATATATCTTTTTCGATAGGTTAGTATACCGGATTCTATCGTCTTAGATCGAGGAAGGTAGTTTATCTCTAAGTTCTAGAAGGAGTTCTATCGTATCCTATGTTGAGAAAACAGGCCTGAAGATGGAATGATTGGGGAGAAGCAGGATCAGAAAATCAGAGTAAAAACTGTACGTAGCTTAACTTGAGTAAATTCGGATAATTTCTTCTAGTGACAAGATGGGGATATTTATCCCCGACTCTCTGGAGTTATTCTCTTAGTAACGTAGCGCTGAAACAAGCTTGACCGCTACTCGGTCTTAGGTCCTCCCGACGGTACCTTACAGGAATATGCTCAACCGCTTTGAGTTAGATACGCGTAGCCGCCTTGATCTAGACTGGTCATAAATAGGACCAGAGACACGGAAGGGTCGGAGTGCGTGATATGCCGACCCGAAGGATGCCTCAACCCTGAGGCATCAGTATGGCTCAACATGCCATATGTCAA
>JGI24509J20081_1000250_pt1 | contig 38561 bp, 41 predicted proteins | sample LinPmetageLP29_FD_20081 | JGI IMG/M metagenome (IMG submission 20081) | reverse complement strand
AGGGCTTCCCGTCCGCTCAGCCGTACTTAAGCCACACGCCGGCAGGTTAGTAGTTGGGTGGGTGACCACCAGCGAATCCCTGCTGTTGTATGTTTTGTCTTTTGTTTTTGCTCTGTTTTATTATTTTTTTCTTTTACGTTACTCCAGGATAGCTGATATGTGCCGTTGACCTGATACTATACGCTGATCTGGCCATTGATGATGCCGTATACACCACTGTGTGTATAGCCCTCGATCTGATCTGCAGACTTGCAAGGAGTTAAGAATAAGAAAGAAGGGGGGAAGGGGAAAAGCTAGACCGGGAATTGAATTCATAAAGCAATAGAAGCGAGTAGGTACTCGTCTATATAGGTAGATTCGCCGTTATGATTCCCCTCAGCGGTCACGACTCTGACCGAGCCGATCTAGGTTTACGAAATGGAAGCGTTGTCTTGGTTGGGGTCTATGTCATTGCGGATCGGAGAAAGGATTCGGCGTTGTGGAAGCTGCGTGTTGGGACGGATGAAAAGGGTATAAGATCTCGCGAGCCTTGGTTGGGGAGTGGATCTTTGAGATTGTTAAGATAGGCGGGGAGAAGTTATTGCTTGAGTCTCATTGATGCTTCCATGCCCCTTAGACGTATTTTTGTACATAGAGGGTTGGATTATAGATAGGTAGACACGTTGAGTTACGGGAACTTCATTCAATGGAATGTCAAATAAGCATCGTCTATATTCTTGACGCAAAAAATGCTTCCAATTCGTAAACATAGATCGGTTCGGTCAGAGCCGTGACCGCTGAGGGGAATCATAAACAAAAAAAAAAAGCAGAAATTAAAAACAATATGTGGTCAAAGACCGAAGCCGCATTCGAAACAATAACATCAAACCAAACGTCGAGGCTCTGTATATAATGTCGCTGACCAAGTGGTGAAGGACAGGCCAGCTATGAAGACTGTACAAAGGGGATAGTACATAAAGCCCACATATATAGTGAGTAATGCCCTCAAAGTAGATATTCGTGACAGTCGTAGAAGACAGGGCAAGACAGCGCCTAAGGACCAGGGAATGGCGCTGGGCGCTCAACCTGCATACTGCGGCGCTCTTCCTTGATCTTTTTCTTCTCCATCTTCTTCATGGCTTCCTCGGTCAATTGCTGCCGGAAGAGCCGCTCCACAACGTCCTTCTTTCGTGTTCGCCGGTCACCGATCATGATCATCACCCCCCCTGAGATATTACAGGTGATTGAGCAGCAAAGGATGACAGTGGTTAGAGCAAATGGCCGCTGTCCTGGGGTTTCCATACTCCAAGTGCAGGCACCCAGAGCCATCTGGAGAAGTGAATGGCAGTCGAGGATAACAACAATGGCGATAAGTAATCGCATCGGGAAAGCATGGTGCGTCACGGTCTCGTGGGGCTTGTAAAACGTGTGGGACTTGGCGAACTTCTCCTGATGGTGTTTCAAGCGCAGCTGCTGGCGGGCATCAAGAACAGAATACTCATACTCGTCTTCTTTGGGGGTGTCCCCAAACTCGACATCCACGTCACTTGGCTTCTGCGTAGGGAGATCGTTCTTGTCTTTCAGCTCAGGGAGCGCCCTTTTGCGGCGGATCTTCCATGTCAAATGTGTGTAATGTGCGATGAAGATCATATGGTAGGTATCCACGGCTCGGAAGGGAGCCAATCCATCACCCATAATGGCGAAGAGTGCAACCAGAACGTTGTCGATGACGTTGACGACATAGATCTGCCTTCCGCCGACATTGATCCAGCCTGGAAGAGCAAGTCAGCAAGTAGCGCGATATAATAGGTCATCTTTTCCACGCGCTTGTTCATACCGATCAAGAAGAGCACCCATGCGAGACCAAAAAGAGTGATAAGAGTGGCGTAGAGGGTGACAAGGAATCCGAGGGCTATATGGACTATGATTAGCTTGATGATCCGGAGCATATGGGAGACTATTGTAACATACGCTTCCGGACATATTGTCCGAATCCTTTCATCGCCCGCTTAAACTTGGACCGACGGGAGTGCAGCATATGCCGGACGTGATCGTTCAGCTCCAGGAAGTCTTCCCGAGTCCATCCCTCGAGCTCGTGACCTTCGGGCAGGACAGCGTAACGAGGACCCGGCAGCACAGAAGACATACTCGACAACGGACGAAGCTGTTCCAATGTCGGCTGTTCATGGAGTTTGGTGTCATCCAACATATCTCCGTCATCGGTCATGATGCCCCGTTCTTCATCCGAAGAATCATGAGGACGTCGCGTAAGCTGGTAGGTGGGCATGCGATTTACCCAGCCGCCCAGATTGGGTACGAACAACGAGTTCTGAACATTCGTGAGAGTTGAAAGTGCGGAAACCTCGGGATCTAGCGTAGATGACAGTGTCAATGAATGCGTCGAGGCACAGTTTCATCGAGATGAAGTAGCTTACCAATAACATCTAGCACATCCACCACTTGAGGTGCGTATTCGCTCCGGCGTTGTTGGTCTTGTGAGGCCAGTGTCGAAGGTGCCCCTGACACGGTTGATGCCCGGTTACGGGAGAAGCGGTTGAGTGCTGCTTGACTTGTTCGCCGCAGCACGTTTCGGGAGCCCGGTCGTTCCAGCACCGGAGCCGGCACCTGGAGATTCTCTGGAGCATGCTGTTCATATTGGTCCTCCCGAGGAGTAAGCTGCATCGGGCTCTGATGTGATGATTCTTCGGAAAGGGGCATCATCCGGATGGGAGTCGTCACCCGTGAAAGGACGTCCGAGGGAGGTGACGACCATCGCCCTGGGCGTGGCTCAGAGCTGCTGCGCCGTCGGCCACCGTACAAATACTCGTCTTCTTCAGCAACGGGAGATTGAACGGATGGTCGACGGCTGAGAGAGGGCCCAGGTTGTTGTTGTTGTTCCGGCTGCTGCGGCTGCGAAGTGACGGTCTCCAAGGAGGAGACGGAAGATAAGCGTGAAATTCGGATACTTGGACGTCGTGCTCGATTCGAACTCGAATTTCGACGAGGCTGGGGAGTTGCCAACGGTGGCCTTTGCGGAGACTGCGCAGACTGTGAAGAGTGTTCAGAAAAGGGTGAAAGGAATTGCGACTGCGCAGAAGGCCCGGCATCCGGGTCTTCGACGGGCTCGATGCGATCCATCAGGGCGGGGTTAAACGAGAGATGCTGAAGGGTCGCTTAGAAGAATCCAAAAGAACCGTGAAGGAGAAATTCAAAAAGAGTCCAACAGATCACCCCTAACCCGTGGATGGCGAAAATGTTGAAGAACTTTGGGCCTGGAACCCGAATCCCTTCGGACCGGATGACTTAGTCAGCGAACCGAATCTTGTTTTGCACGGTGACGACGTGAGTGGAGCCGATACTGACTATGTCCGTGCAAAATACTGTTGCCAACCTTTGGACAAGTGCAGTCGATCACTGTACACTGCATGCATCCTGGCACTGCCCATGTATGTATACAGTATAGTGGATATAAATGCGACATATGTTGCTTGGCATGACACGCAGTGGCAATACCTTGACGGCCCGCAACTAAGTTATGACGCCCCACATCACTCTTTGCATTACATGATATTCTGCCGCAAAAACTCTATCTCGTAGCAAATCTACTAGCGTGAATAGAGCTGGGTGCCGAGAGCGGTGAAAAGGCCCACTATTAGAGACTGTGGACTGCGAACTGGACGGAGTATACTACCTAAGATAGAACTAATGGAAAGCTTGCATTAAGGGTCTGTAGGTCTGAGGTCTCTACTCTCACCACTCACCACCTTAGATAATCTAGTGGGCAGTTGATTGGTTGCAAGGTATTCTCAACATTGACTAGGAGTCTTGAATGTTACAAAATATCCTATTTATCTTCCAAAGTTCAGGTATAAGGCATCTATATCCTCCACATTAGCGATTCTAGGGTAGCATGCGGCTTTGTCTCCTGTTGGTATTGCCGTGTTATTTTTACTGAGAGATGTATGCAGTCATACGTAGGGTCAAACGATTAATGGCATCCGTTGTATTTTGTTCCCAACCTTGGAAATATCGATATATCAAGATATCCAGCTGTTCGCTTCCAACCTACACTTCTCTTTCTATTCCTGCTTCCCTTTCTTCTCTTTCTTCTCTGTTCAAGCTTAGATCGTTTCCAACTGCGGGGTAGGTGTAAGTACAGCATTCATCTTATGATCAAACATCACTTGGCCCAACTTGATGTAGTAAGTCGATGCTCTCTCTGTATTCAAACGAAAGAAGACAAAAAGGTGAGCAATCCATAGTTCTCTTCTAAGCGGAGAATGGTACATATATCATTCAGATCTACGTCTTCGTCGCTCTCAGATAACCTTGGAAACCAGCTAACCAGATGACATTCGCCTGCCCTTTGCTGCAGCCCGCTAGTCGGAAGCGGACGAGGTCTCTCGACGCTACTTTGAATGAGAGAAATAATAAACGACAGGCCAGCTCTGCTTGCTTCCCTCTAATGGATGATCGGTTTCGCAACTTCCCTCTCGAAAAACCTGCAGAAACGCAGGAGTGCAGCTCCACTGGCATCCTCACATCGCCCCCGGCAGTTGTCCGGGCCCCTCTCCAAGAGCCACAACCATGGCACGGCGCACAGGCTGTCACTAACGACACCCAAGCCCTCATCAATTGGCAAACCAATACTGTCGAAGGAACACCGGAGAACCCGATCGGTATCCTGGACAGCCCCGGCGGTTCGGCTCAAGCCATCCCTTACTCATCAAGCTCGGAAGACATCGAGACCGATAGTTCTTCTGCTCCTCTCAGCTCCGATGCTGGACATCTCTTGAGGAACTCGCATCCACCATCCGCTCCTTCCGACAATACCGGTGGAAAGCCACCGTCTTCTGCTGCCCATCAATCCCCAGCATGGGCACCGACTTCGCCCTCCTGGTCCATATACAGCGAGGCATCTTCGGCTTCATCAGAGACAGAACAGCGGACTTGCAAGAAATCCCAAGGCATCGACTGGAGACGCTCGGAATTCCGGTTGACTTCATTTATCAGACCAAGGCTCTTCGAGGGTTCTCCAATTCCACCGATCTCCTGCAAGCTTGCCAACCAAAATTGGGCCAACATGGCATTCCCACCTCGCACTGAAGGCCCCTCGCGCGACCGTATTAAAGTACGCGTGGATGTCTACGGTACCTTCATTCCAGTTGACCGGTGGATCGACGGACACCATATCCCAGCGTTTCCAAATGCCCAGGAGGGTGCGGTGGAAGATTCTGAATTCTACGACATGCTGAAAGCCGGGTGGTTCGACTAAATGAACGCCTGTCAGAATAACGACATCAAGAGGCTGTTTCAAATATTGCTGTGCAGCCCGTGCTCAGTCGTCAATTCTCCAGGCAAGCCAGAGTGACTTTCTCGAGCAATGGGCAATACTGCACCTGATGTTTATTGTGAAGAGTAGGGACAGAAATACCCCCAAGCGTTGGAAGGTTCGTAGCTTATCTCGGAGTGGAATGCGTCATATGCCCATCTTCATCACAAGGAAGTTTCTGTGGAATAGTGGATGTGGAGGGCACCTTCAACAGTTGCAGGCCGAGTAGTACTTTAGCAGCTCGATGCAATGAAACGCAGAATGCTGTTCCTTTTTATCTGTGCAAAGTTTCGTATGTAAGAACACAGGAAATAATTTCAAAGGAACAAAGCCTTTGTGGCGGATCATAAAGATCAACAGGACTGCGAGTCATAGTGGAGCCGGCTGAGGTGGAATCAATCCTTGCAAAAGTGCTATACCCATGTTTATTGCGTTGAGCCGTGGCATGGTGGAAGCGGGTTACATTAGACAGAATCACGATTGAAGTTGAATTGCAAATGAACTTCAGTTTGATGGGTAAAAGAGCTGATTCGTTTCCATGTGAAAATAACATTGATCGAAGACGATGGTATCCGAAAGAACTGGGTCTCGGCTCCAGAATGACATCAAGGTAGTTTTGCCTCGAAGGCGGACTTCGCCCTTGGTGCGGGTTGCAATTTAGGCCAATTTAGGGGGTGCCACCGCCAAATAGGCGCCCGACAGGCGAAAGGCAGCACCCGCACTCGGGGGGCAAAAGAGAGATAAACAAGACTAGCGCTTCACCGCCTCGTATAAGGGTACTAGGCCTAATTAGGTCTGTTTCTCTCCTTTCCTTTCCTCCCTTCCCTCTTTCCCCTTCCATCAAAACAACCAAATTCGATTTCCCACATCTATCTCTTCCCTCCTCCCTCTATCGGTATCTAGGGCACCAAGCTACCCTGCTCCTTCCCTCAATCCCTCCTCGTCAAGTTTTCACTCGCCCCTCAGGCTTCAATCCACAAACATCTCTGTTTGTTTGACACATACCTCGTTCGAGCTTTTACCATCCCGAACTCTCTGTGTCTCGCCTTCAAGATGTCTGCCGTCGACGCTCTTTCCACCGACCTGGCCGCGACCACTCTCCACGAAACCGCCAACACCAACGGCACCACTCCCGCCGCTACGCAGGCTGCCGACGCTGCGGCTGTCAGCGCGGATGAGGGCCGTCGTCTGTACATCGGGAACCTCGCCTATGCGACCACCGAGGAGGAGCTTAAGGAGTTCTTCAAGAGCTACACCATGTAAGTTGAGACCCGTTAGCTGGTGTTTCAGTTGAGGTGTCCACCTTCAGACCTCGATGACTGACTTGAGGCTTTTGAAGCGAGAGCACCTCGATCCCGGTGAACCCCCGCACCAACCGCCCCGTTGGCTACGCCTTTGTGGATCTCGCCACTGCCCATGAGGCTAGCGCCGCCATCGAGGAGCTCTCCGGCAAGGAGATCCTCTCACGCAAGGTGTCTGTGCAGTTGGCACGCAAGCCGGAGCCCGCGGAGGCCAAGGAAGGTGCTGCCAGCGGCGGCGAGGGTGCCAGCGGCAATGAGGGTCGCAAGCGCACCGGTGGCCGTGGCCGTGGCCGTGGTCGCGCTCGTGGCCGTGGCGGCCGTGTCGGACGTCCCCGTGGTGTACGTCACTCTCCCCTTCGTCCAACCCCGACCCATACTGACCGGAAACCCAAGGGTCTGGATGGCCAAGAATCCCCCGACGCCGGAGCTGCAGAGAAGGGTCCTCTGACTGAGACCACCAGCGAGGATGCCGCTGCTGGCACCGAGGGAGCTAAGCAGCAGGGCAAGGCCCGTACCGCACGCCCCCAGAAGCAGCGTGGTCCCCCCGAGGATGGCATTCCATCCAAGACCAAGGTCATGGTCGCCAATCTCCCCTACGACCTGACTGAGGACAAGGTAGGTCAATACTGGCTTGAACTCGTCAACTTCCAACGTCACACGTACTAATGTATTCTACAGCTCAAGGAGATCTTTGTCGAGTACTCGCCCGTCTCAGCCAAGGTTGCCCTGCGCCCAATCCCTCGCTTTATGATCAAAAAGCTCCAGGCCCGCAACGAGCGCCGCAAGACTCGCGGCTTCGGTTTCGTCAACCTGGCCACCGAGGAGCTCCAGACCAAGGCTGTCAACGAGATGAACGGCAAGGAAATTGATGGCCGCACCATTGCCGTCAAGGTTGCTATTGACAGCCCCGGCAAGGAGGACGATGTCAACGCGGCTGTCGACCAGCACGAGGAGAAGGAGGCTAGTGCTTCCGCTGACGAGAACACTGCCCCTGCGGCCCCCGCTGAGGCTTAAAGTCTCGCGGATTTCTTTACCCGCAGATAGCTTGCTGATTTGGCTTGAGGTTTGGAAGGGGAGGCTTGAACCACTTGTCATGGATATGATCACAATTCTCCTCTTTATTCGGGGATAAAATATCTTATCTACGCGACAGGTGGTGTGGAAGTGAATCTGGAGAGAGAGAGAGAGGAGGGTGTGATGACCTTTTTTACGGATGTCATGGAACTTAACGTCCCATGCTGGAGAGCAGTTTCTTTTTATCTTGCTGATGCCTCCATCCTTAACGACCTTTGCCTTCTGTACTGTATCTTAGCACCCATTTAACTAAATGATGACGATCTGCATTTGGAGTTTCACTCGTAGTGGATATTCAATCTGTTCATATCGTAGCCCGCCAACCTTGGCGATGACGCCAAGTTAGGGCGACCCTTGCCGATCAGACAAAACATACAATTTCCCTCTCAACTCACTCCGTCACCAACATTCACCCGTCAATTCATCTTGCATAGTTTAATCGCATATCCTGCATCTCTCTCATTGCGCGATCTCGGTGGAGCAATCGAAAAAGGGGTTAGGCTCTAAATCACACCAATACCCGACGGCGCGAGTCCCCTCCTATCCTTGGAACACATTCGCTCGACACTCCAATTGTCTCTCTTTATAAATACCATCTACCATGTCTCGCATGTGGGAGGTCGATCCAGAGACAAGGACCAAGGTGCGTCCGCACTCCCCTCCATTAGCCACCAGGGCGTTCCGGCCGCCACAGGAGAACTAACAGCCGAACCGGAACAGCTCGTCCAGATCTCCAAAACCAACGGAAATGACAGATGCTGTGACTGCGGTGCACCATCGCCTCAATGGGTGAGTGATCTCTCTCTACCCCTCACCCTGAATCCACCCTGGGTTCAAAGCTGATCCTCGCGCAACCAGGCCTCGCCCAAGTTCGGAACCTTCATCTGCCTCAACTGCGCGGGCACGCATCGCGGGCTCGGCGTGCACATCTCCTTCGTCCGATCCATCACCATGGACGCGTTCAAGCATGCTGAGATCCAGCGCATGGAACTAGGTGGCAACGAGCCCTGGAAGACATTCTACGATGCACACACTGTGACCGTCTCCGAAGGGCGCACGTTTGAAGATTCTACAATTAAGGAGCGTTACGAGGGTGACGCCGGCGAGGAGTGGAAGGAAAGGTTGTCGTGCAAGGTTGAAGGCCGCGAATATGTGCCCGGGCAAGAGAAGAAGAATAACGCCTCACGGTCGAGCACGCCGAACCTTGGAGGCGGTGGTGTGACGGGGGGAACGCGTACAGGCTCGTCGGCTGCGTCATCAATTCGTTCGCAGGATAGCCGTGGACCGTTGAGTAAGAAGGAGCAGAACGAGTTGTACTTTTCTAAGCTTGGGTCTGAGAATGCTACGCGGTCTGATGGGCTGCCTCCATCGCAGGGCGGGAAGTATACTGGGTTTGGTGGTGGGATGCCTTCATCTGCTGGGGAACGACGGTCTTCGCCATTTGGAGGGTTCGGTGGATTTGGAGGCTTTGGTGGGAACGCACAGCTGGATGAATTCCAGAAAGATCCTGTGGGCAGTTTGACAAAGGGCTTTGGGTGGTTTGCTTCGACTGTGGGCAAGAGTGCTAAGCAGGTCAATGATTCATATCTACAGCCTACAGCCAAGCAGGTATGTATATCAGGGATATCAAAGTTACAGCTATGCTAACTATGCGTTTTGCAGCTCGCCGAGTCTGAATTCGCCGCTCAAGCCCGCATGCAGGCTGCAAACTGGGGCCAGAACCTGCAGGCCAGTGCTCGTGGTGCCGCGGACCAACTCAATCGTTTTGTCGAAGGCGAAGATGGCCGACCCCAGCGCGCTGGCGTTGATCCTGAACGTCGAGATTTCTGGGATGACCTTGCATCTCCTGGTGAAGAACGCGCCGGTCACAGCCACAGACATGAACGCAGCGGGTCGCGATCGGATGTAATTGGCACGGCAGCGATGCGCAAGGGTCCAGCGACCTCGTCGCTGGGCAACCCTTCTACTCCCACTGAGAACACTGCTCCGCCTGGGAAAGAAGGGACAGAGAAGGGCAAGGATGACTGGGATGATAACTGGTAGTTTGCCGTATATATTGGGTTGGGATTTGCTCTTTTTACAGTGTTCATTACACGGCGGGGTCCAGATGCCATGCTTATTTCGGTACTGATCCCTGTCTGGGCTTATATATGCTTGCTGAATGAAGCGCCGTCTTCCTGGTTGATAGGGAGATTTTACAGCGCATTAAATACAGATTTGTGTTCTAATTGCAGTAGTGGTACATTCGTGTAGATTTTGGTTATCGAAAGTTATAGTGTACAGCAGATTTGTATGATACACAAAAGCACGACGGGTTAGAAACCACCTCTCAGCTCGGCAAGAACAGCCTTTTGTCTTGGGGGAGACATGTTTTCAAACCGGTCGACGCTCATGACGAACGTCCCGCGACCAGCAGTCAAACTGCGCAGATGCTTGAGGTAGCCCACCATCTCCTTGAGAGGCACCTTGGCAGTGATAGTGCGCGGGCGGGAAGCAGAAACAGACACTTCGGCACCGACGGATGGGCTCATAAATGGATCCGGGGGTGCATACACCCGGGTAGGGTCGATAGGAGGCAGGGCGTCTTCGGTCGGAGATTCAGAGGCATCCGTCGCGGATACTGGTACTTCTTCATCCAGCGAGAGGATGTGTCCACCTCTAGAAGATGAGATGTCGTGGACAACAGAGCCGAGACTAGCTTCGTCGACGCTGATAATGACGTTCATAACCGGTTCCATCATCACTGTCCCCGGCCCGGCCAGGAGATCCCGAAGAGCAGCGGATGTGGCTTGGCGAGCAGCAGCAGAGAGTGCAGAGGTGGTAGTTTCGTTGCCAAAGAGATGTTCCGCCGGGTTAATATTGAGTGTGACTCGAGTGTTGTGCATGGGGAATGTAAATTGGGGTCCACGAGCGAGTGCTGCCAACGCGCCGTTCTGTAGGGCTGTGCAGAGTGTAGCTGGGTTTATACCTGGCGGGAGAAGCGGGCTGGCCTCGTCGGTCAAGGACGCGCTGTCCAGCTGCAGGCCTGGGGCACGGATAATAATCTGGTTGCCCTCGAGCGTCTCGGCCAGAAGGGTGTCCTCGTCCGCAACATCGGAAGCATCCTCCCCACTGAAAGGCTCAACGATAGCAGTGCATCCAGCCTTGGCGCGACGGCCTGCGATTTCCTTATCGAAGATCTTCGTAACGGCAGTAGATGCGCCAAGGCCAGACTCTCGGTATCCGATTTCAATCCGACCCATGGAGGCCTTGGCCTTGAGATCATTGATCAAACGATCCCGTGCAATCTCGAGATGAAGTTCGCCCATGCCACTCAGAAGAGTCTGTCCTGACTCCTCGTCCACACTGACATGCAAACTGGGGTCCTCACGGAGAAGCAAGGCTAGTGATTCCTGCATGCGCTTTTCCTCGCTCAGGCTGTGCGGTTCGACGCTAGTGAAAAATACAGGCGGAGGCACATCGATTGGGCGCAGCTGAAGGCTTGTGAGCGGCTCCGGGGGTGTGGCCTTATTACCTGCATAGGACACGAGGGTATCACCAGTCCGAGCATGCTTGAGTCCAACCACGACACCGATGTGACCGGCGAGAATGGAGTCCACTTCAACTGCGTCATTGGCATACATCTTCAGCAGTCGAGGTGCCCGCTCAGAGAGATGCAGGTTTGTATTAAAGAGCAGACTGTTGCGATCCAGCGATCCAGAGTATACCCGCACGTAGACCAATACACCACGCTTGGGGTCATTAACCACTTTGAATGCCAGTGCGCAGCTCTGCAATTTGGCGATCGCTTCTTTTGGATCGGCATGTGCCATTGTTCTCTTCTTCTTCTTGCCCTTCGACGGGGCAGACGCCTGCTCGTTCTGCTCCACGATCAAGTCACCGGAAAGCAACCGCCGCAGCCCTCCTTTCACGCCGCCAATACTCACCTCAGGATCAGGTGCTTCAGGTGGACTGGGGAGCAGGTTCACCACGGCATCTAGCAATGGCTGGACACCCATGTTGCGGAAACTGGCACCAGCGAAAAGAGGCACGATTCGAGTCGTCTGGTCAAGCACACACCGCCGGAGGCTGTCAACGATGTCCATGGGTTCGATAGCCACGTGGTCTTCATTGCATTCGAAGAACTTCTCCACGATAATCTCATCCTGCTCACTCAGCAATTCAACCAATGCAATTCGCGCTCGACGGAGCTCCTCTGCCAGAGACGGCTCCTCGGCATCTAATTGCTGCAGATCCATCATCTTGACCGCGCGGCCGTCCTCCCCTTCCTTCCACCGCAGGCCCTGGAGATTAACAGCGTCTGCAATGCCAACAAAAGGCCCATTGCCGCCATCAAACCAGGGAATATGGCATACTGCTGGGTGCACAGCCAAGCGAGAACTGACCTCGCGTACAGTACGTCCAAAAGCAGCACCGTCGCGATCAAGCTTGTTCACGTAGATTACCCGGGGAATCTTGTACGTGCTTGCCTGATGCCAGACCTGCTCCGTCTGCGCCTCAACGCCGGCCACACCATCTAAGATGCAGACAGCGCCATCCAAAATACGCAAGGACCGCATGACCTCGAATGTAAAATCCGCATGCCCAGGCGTATCGATGAGATTGATCGTATGCGAGTGTGCTGAGCGCGGTAAAGATTGATCTGGCGGGCTCGACGAAGCTCCGTTGGCGTCTCCAGGGGGCCAATGGAAGGTGATGGCGGCCGACTGGATAGTGATGCCACGCGCGCGTTCGGCGGGCAGGAAATCAGTCACAGTTGAGCCTTCATCCACATCACCGATGCGCCGAGTGAAGCCGCTGTAGTACAGCATGCGCTCGGTTGTAGTGGTCTTGCCCGCATCGATGTGGGCAATGATCCCAATGTTGCGTGTTCGGTCTAATGCGTCACTTTGCCATCTTGAGAGTGATGTAGAGAAATATCTAGGCCGAATTTGAGAAGAGATGAGGCTCTTAAGATGGTTGGTTTGAGTCCTATAATAATGCGAGCCCATACAACGCATTCCCGGTTGAGGGAGGCGCAACAACGGAGCCACGACCATGCCCGAAGATGGCGATCATGCAACGAAGCGCTATGTGAATTAGATGGGAGAACACATAGGGATTGTGCTGTGGTCCAATGGTAGAAGTTAAAGCTAAGAAAGGAATCGCGGAGCGGCCACTCAGCCGGGCTTGGCGCGCCTTCCAGTTCGTCCATACGTAACCGACTCCATCAAGTCAACTTAACTCTCGCCCAGACTACCCAGTGAATCCACTACTTTGAATTTGGTTGTACAACTTGTCATGCGCCTCTAGCTTATTTGCTTCGTCCCCAGCTGCATGAGGTCAGTTCCCAGCTGCCTTGGAGCTACCTGAAGAACATTGTGGAGGTCGATCCCCAGCCATTAATACTGACGCCTGCCATGAATCAGCAGCTCTCCCCCTTCTCCGTGAACAAGCTCCTTGCATCCAGTGTCAACCAGGATGGACTACTCTACCATCTCTAACGACCCCGACCACCCTGCGGGCGCTTCCCCTTGGGGTTCTCCGCGCGCTGACCGAACCACGTTCCCCGCCTCCGGCACGAGTGACATCCCGTCATCCCCGTTACCGGGACAGGCACAATCCTCGGAGGGGTTGGAGGGCGGCCACGACGCCGAACGTCAGACCCAGGACCTCTCTGCGCAGCTGCAGAGCGCTCAATTAGGCGACCCGGACTACCCCCAGGAGCAGCCTCCGTTCGCGACCCAGCAATCCCCACATGCAGACCAACAGTCACAGTCCCCCACACGGTATCAGACGGGGCTACGGCAGTCGAACTCTCGGCCTCCAGCATCTGTGTACAAGATCCAGGCCAAGATCACTGGCCTGGAGAGAACGGGGAAAAAGGACCCCATCCTCCGCTTTGATGTCCACGTGGGTCGGCTCCATGATCAAGACAGATGCGCGCGAAGCAATGGCTAATACTTCTCAATTCTGCTATACAGACCAACATCCCCAAGTTTCGTACGACTCAGTACCGCGACGTTCGCCGCACCCACTCCGAGTTCGGCAAGCTTGCCGACCACTTGATTTCTGCGAACCCGGAGGCGTTTGTTCCCGCCGTGCCACCACCAGTGACTCCGGCTGGTGCAGGTACCGATGAAGATGAAGTTAGGGTCAAGGCGTCTATGCAGCGATGGCTCAACTCTGTGCTCAGCAATGAGATCCTCATTCAGGATGACGAGGTGGTGCTGTTTGTGGAGAGTGATTTTGGCTACAGCCCGGTGCTGCGAATGAAGCAACCTGCTACTGGCGTGCGACGCAAAATGTTGAAGCAATTTGCGCCACCGCCCGATGACACTCCCGAGCTTCAAGCTGCTCGTCCAATTGTCAAGTTGTTTTACCTGGGATCGATGGATTCGAGCCACAAGGTTGACCGGATCGTGAAAGCTCGTCGAGGTACGGCGTTATCGAATTCCTTCTTGGTCTCCATTATCCCAACTAATGCTCCTTCGTATAGGACTAGGATTGGCAGAGACCGACTTTGGCGTTAAGCTGGGGCAGATGCACGTGCAGGAGACCCATCCTGGTCTGAGCCTGGCCTACCGTAAACTGGGCAAGGTTATTCAGACCGTCGGTGATTTCCATGCCGTCCAAGCGACTGCTGAGGCTACTACCCTTGGTGAGCCATTGGGCTACCACTCGTCAGACGCTTTGATCGTCAAGGAGACTTTGACCAACCGGCACATTTTGTTGCGCGAACTTCTTCAAGCTCGGCAGAGCGCGCAGAGTAAACGTGCTGCCGCGGACCGCTTGAAGGTCAGCTCATCTGTCCGCCCCGACAAAGTCGATGAGGCAATCAACGCCCTTGAAGAGGCGCAGAGCCACGAGGACTATCTGACCAAGCGCACCCAGCGCGTGACCACAAACCTGCTCCAGGAGAAGCGTCGCTGGTTCGACCGGACCACTAATGACCTTTTGTTCAGCCTGCGCGAGTATACTTTGCGCCAGATCGAAGCCGAGCGGCGCACCCTGGCTACTTTGGAAAGCGTCCGACCTGATATCCGCGCCATTGATGCCTCTGGTGGCTTGAGCCGGCTGGGCCGCGAAGCACACCCTGCCCTCCGCCGGTCTAATATGGCATCAAGCCAGGGTCCCAAGGGCGACGCTTGGAGCGGTGTCCCACGCCGTATTGACAGCGCGGGTCGTAGCATGAGTGGCAGTTTCACAGCGCCTACATTGAACGATGAAGAGGAAGATGAGGGTCGTTCCGAGTCTGGCCAGGGCCGTGTGCGATCTACAAGCCAGGTTGGGTCGATTACGGAGGACGATGACGATCGACTGGATGCACGCAACGCTGCCAGCCGGCTGGCCACCAGCACATTCTGATCAGGTTGACGGATTGCATTGATTCTGTACATGTAGCCTGAACACGACCTCGTGATTCCCCTTTGTTGCCATTATAGTTCCTCTTTCCTATCAGGTCCTTACATCTTAAGCCACTTTCCATATTCTCGTGTGTACTGTAATACGTGACTTAATCATCCAATTTCGTACGTGCGAATCTTGAAGGACTGATCGCAAAAGAGAACACCACTACTCATCCCGACCCTGGCATCTCTTAGCCCCATCATCAGGCACATCAAACCAAGACGCCTTCTCCTTCAAAAAGATATGAGCAGCAGGCCGCAGACCTCCAATCTTCCCATCATCATCCAGCGTCCCTGCAGGAACAGCCACACTCGAGTCATTATCCAAGCGCATCGTCATCGTCGAGCCACAGCGAGGACAAAAGCTGCGTGTAGCGGTATCACTCGACCGCCATTTAGTAGGCTCAACAGTCCATTCCATAGCATCGGCCAGGAAGAACACCCAGGCCTGGTAAGGAGCTCCGGCTTGTTTGCGACATTCGACGCAGTGGCAGTTGACTAGTGCGTCGGGAGGCGTAGTGGTTGTGTAGTGGATATAGCGACAGGCACAGCTTCCTGAGACCATTTTGGAATTTTGAAGAGCAGGTTCGCTGATATGAGTGGAAGGGTGATTAGGTTCTGTTTATGAGTCCTGGGCTGGATTTACCCCGCTCTTGTCGCCTTTCGAGCTCGGGCTTAGCTTTTGCTACTTAGGCACCTCTATATCTATTTCATATTTGCGATGGTTTGTGATTTACAATCTCTAGTTATAAGGTCCTGGACTCAGGCTCCTTGCGAATCCAGAGGTTGCTTTCGTCTATACAAACGTAATCCTTCCAACGCACCGCATATTCCAACATCATCAGAATGGCTTGGAAGGCTATAGGCATGATAATCAAGCCACATCTGCCTTGTTCTCGGAGATTCAGCATCCGTCAATGGTTTTCTGTGGCCCTAGCTAGACAGATTCGAACGATAAAAGCGAACTTACTTATTGCTATTGAAGACATCAAAGCCGGTGGAAATAATAAGCACAGGCCGAGCAAGATCGGCGATAATCTGCTTAACTGGGGCGGCAGCAAAGGCTAACATCACTATTGATTCCTCGTCGATTTCTGCGAATCCTCCTACACCATGAGGTCCAACAATCTCAAATCCCTTCTTGGTTAGGGTTTCTTCTGCGACGTCTGTATAATCTGGGTCCTGAGCAAGTAATGGCACTGTTTCATTGCTACAGAGTTGAGCGATAGTAAGAGCCATCGAATGCTGGATTATGTAGCCTATCACATAGTTCACATCCGAGGACTCATCCTAAGAGTCATGCTGCTTTTTTAGCTATTCAGGGGCGGAGCGGCAAAAATTACCGAGCCCGAAGTAGAGAAATTTCTTCACAATGTTGGTACCGAGTAAATCTTGGACCAAGGCGGCTAATTGCTTGTAGGTCGTGCTTCTGTGCCACAACAAGTCTTTCTCGTCAAAGACTTGCATAGGCTGTGCTATAAGCTCTCGAAAGTCTCGTGCGGTTTGATTGCTCCAATCCACAATGTAAGAACATAGGTAGGTTTCGACTAGACCGTTGGGTTGTGTTTTCACAAGTTGCCAATATTCTTTGTACTTGATAAGGGGTTTCCTAAAGAAAACTAAGATTATAGGCTAAGATTGGGTTAGAATACTATACCTACCAGATAGGATTCTGTAATTGGAACAAGGGATTGGAAATCTGGATCATGCTTCTATCAATTCGACGGACTGAAAATCGTTCCATTGTATAGGATTGGCCCAATTGTTGTTCTATGTCTTTGAGATCTCCTCTCGTCCAAAGCTTGGTACCGGAGCGGTATAGATCTGCGGCTTTTTGGGTACTGATCCGCCAATTCGAGCACCCGTAGTCTAGGCAGATATGCTCGGGTGATGCGAGGGTATGTCCTAGAGCTTGTGGCATGGTCTCGTAGCTGCTGGTCGAGTAAGGATATGTACGGGATGTGGAACAAACCACCTCGTGAGTTGTCGGGAGTAAAAGACCCAATATTGTTTGGAAAAGGGGGAAGTTTATTGGTGTACGAGGATCGGAAAAGAAAAGGCCAGGACTGAACTGCGATATCCGATGATTGACTGCTTTTATGTATGGGTACAATGTCGAGTACAGTGACAATGTTTGCTTTGAAGGGTAAGCAAAAAGCGCCAAGGTCCAGAGTTTCTTTAGATGGAGACCTTCCTCCCGATAAGGGTTTACATCGGAGGTTGTTGCAACATCTACATGGCCAAGGAGATATTGTAAGCGGGGTTTTAAGACTTTCTTTTTATTCCTAATTCAGGGTATTTCTTCCAACACCTCAATCATTCTGGCAATTCCTCTTTTTTTCTTGAGTAGTGTGGTAGGTTTCTCCCATGGCGCGCGAATCTTTGATGGAGTTCAGCGCCAGTCATTCAACGGCCGGGCGAGGTCGCATCTCGAAAGTGGCACGATACAATTTGGAGCTTGCCAAGTTGTTTACGGCACCGCACCCCCACCCAGGAGTCAAATTCAGGCTCATTCCCAATTTTGAGAATGAATTCCTGAAGCTGACTGAAACATCGAATGATATGAGGAAGGACTGGAGGTGTGTGGGAGCCTTGAAAGATGGCTGTATGAAGGTCAGGTAAAGGTTGAATGAGGCTGCACGAGACGGAGTAACTCACCTCTCCACGGACCGGAATCTTGCAGGGCGCTGTATTGGTTGTCCTGAGGTTGGAAACCCGCCACAATACAGCAAGAAATAGCAGAAGAGGTTGAGTGAGCCGAAGAAGTGGTAGAATCCGAGAGTTGAAAGACCAAAGCCATTACTTGCTGTGTTGATTGTCCTGAGGTTTGAAAGCCCGCCACAACATAGCAAGGAATAGCAGAGGAAGTCGAGCGAGGAAGGATTTGAAGAGATTAATTGGGTGAGCCGAAGAAGTCGTAGCATTCGAAAGTTGAAGGACCAAAGCTATTCCTTCTGCGTTGATTGTCCTAGGGTTGAGAATCCGCCACAATACAGCAAGGAATAGCAGAGGTATAAGGCTATAATGGACAAGAGGTACAAGAAGGACTATAGAGGACAAAAGCCTTAAAGAATGGCTATAAGGTCAGTTAAAGATTGACGGAGGCTGCATCAAAAGGAGAGACTCACATTTCCACAGGCCAGGCGGGGCCTTGTAGGGTGGATGAGATGTCATGCAAGACCTGAGAGGTTATGCAAGTCTCGAGAAGTCATAGAGGTTTTGAGAAGTCATGATGGTCTGGAGAGGTGGTAGGAGATAGACAATGTAATCGTGCTGAGTAGTGATCACAGACATGATTGAGGATGACTGATGACCAAGATGATGGATGATGATGGATGATGACTGGAGGGAATATCTGGGGAATATGTGGAGAAGGGAAGCTTGGCAGGGGGAAAAAGGACTGCGTCCCAGCCTTGGAAATCAGGAATCAAGAATAAGCAAAGTCATGTGATTTTAGTAGGGCGGTCATTCCCTGCCGGGCCAATAACCCCACCGCCTGAGCGAGCTAGAAGTATCACTTCTTTTGCACCTTTTCAAATTGCCTCTACATATCACTTTCTTTCTCGACGCTTGAGTGCAGATATCTTGCTATCGACGGGATTTGCATGGAATACGTCTGCATTGAATACATTGAAGGCAGCCAATTACACAAGTACATTACCGGCACTTGAGCTGTGATCAGTAATTCTCGTAGCACGTCTTCCCACACCGCCCCGACGTGCTGCGGTGTCTTCATATATCCGAATGTGAGCTACACATATCCGAAGCTGTGACATCATGCGGGGCAGCTATGAAGCTACACAACAGACACGCCATTAACTAATCGCTGCTTCACTGCGATGATTATCATGAGATGTCGGAGTTCCAGACTTTAAGTAGAAGTAACGAGGACTTTCAAGGGAACGCCATAGTTCTCAGGGTTGGCATTGCCACTGCACCACCCCACTTTGGGCCCATCTCGGACGAAGTTTCCACTGATTTGAAAGCAAAGTATAGATTTCTAATCTAGCTAGCTAAAATGTCCCACTTCTCTGACTTCGTGATCTTTGCTTCACTCCCGCACTTCCCCATTTCCCCCGTTTCATTTCATACATATCTCCATCATATCCAACTGCAACATGGCTCCTCCCAAGGTCTTCGTGTAGGTCAACCCACTTGGTAAGCCTGGCAAATGATCTTATCGTCTCCGTAGGACTGGTGTTACAGGGTACATTGGCGGTGATGGCCTTTTCGTCATTGCCAACGCCCATCCCGACTGGCAGCTGTCGGCTCTGGTCCGCAGCAAGGACAAGGCTGCCCAGCTCACAAGCAAGTACCCGAACATCCGGGTTGTTCTCGGTGACTTGGACTCCTCCGATATCATCGAGGAAGAAGTCAAGAATGCCGACATCGTATTCCGTTAGTTTGCAATTGCAGAATATGATCGCGTGGCATCTAACTCTTATTTCCAGACTTTGCCGACTGCGACCATGTTGCAGCAGCTCAGGCCATTGCCAAAGGATCTGAGCACCATACAGCGGAGCGCCCTCTCTGGTTGATTCACACCTCCGGCACCGGCATCCTGACCATCGAGGACCAGCGTGCTTGCTCATACGGCATCGGGCGACCCAAGGAGTATAACGACTGGGAAGGCGTGAGCGAGCTCCTCAACCTGCCCTCGGACGCTTTCCACCGCAATGTGGATGAAATCATCATTGCGGCTGGTAAGCGTGATCCTTCCAGCGTTCACACCGCGATTGTCTGCCCACCCTGTATCTATGGCAAGGGCCGGGGCACTGGCAACACTAAGAGCTTCCAGGCCTACAGGCTGTCCGCTGCAGTTATTAAGCGCGGCAAGGGCTTCCTCGTTGGCAAGGGCGAAAATGTTTGGCACCAGGTTCATGTCCAGGATTTGAGCCAAGTCTACTTGGCATTGGGCTCTGCGGCGGCGGCCGGCGGTGGCAAGGCCACTTGGGGAGACGAGGGTTACTACCTTGCTGAGAACGGTCCTTTCGTGTGGGGTGACATTCAGCGGGCGGCTGCCAAGGAGGCTTTTGCCCAGAAGCTCATCAAGTCCGCCGAGGTCGACTCCCTGGATGATGCTCAAATTATCGAACTCGATCCCACTGGAGTCTATGCCTGGGGTTCCAACTCCCGTGGCCATTCCCTCCGTGCTCGCAAGCTGTTTGGCTGGGAGCCAAAGCAGCCCAAGCTGATTGACTTGATGCCTGAGGTTGTTGCGACTGAGGCCAAGGACCTTGGCCTGAAATAGGGGACTTTTCTCTCTCATATGAAGACCGCGGAATAGTCACTATATTTGCCAATATCGGTTGAATTGAAAGAATTGTTCCTAGGGTCCAAGTGAATATTTAGCGTCATATCAATTTTGAGCCGATCAAGAATAGCCTGGTTTATCTGAATAAGCGCTGGAGATGGGTGGGTATAGGTCCTACACAAAGGATGGGATACGAATAGGTCACTTCATCCAAATCAACGGATCAAAAACACTAATATAGCACAATAGCTAATAGCAAGTGAGAAGGCACCGGACGAAAAATCAATAACAACAATAGAACAAACAATAAGAATGAATGAGGATATAAACTGCGGAGTAGCACGTTGAAGCACGCTGAATGCCAGAGTCGACACCTCAGGCTGCTAGTGGTCGGACCCATCTTCACTCCGGTCAAGCTTCCTGCCATCACCTGGGCATCGCCTTTCATCGCCATCCTCCCATCTCGACTTTCTTCCTCCACCTTCTTCTTAATGAATCTTTGTCGCTGGTATGACTCTCTTGCCCATATTATCTGACATGACATATGCACGTGCTCTCTCTCTCGCATTGATCTCAATTGCTGACTATTGTCCGGTCTCCCCCAGATTCAACCCCCCATGAGTTACAACTTCTCGACATCACACCCCATCATCTCTGCCCTTCGCGTCTGAGCCGGCACTTTTACTGATATGGCGCCCGGGCAGGGTGGAAAGCGAAAGCGCGGTGAGCGCTCTTGGTCCGGTGATTCGGCGAGCAACGAATCCTTGCGACCCTCACCTCATCGTCCTAGCACGCTCAATATGGCGCAACATAACGGGCATCAATCCAGCCCACCCAGAGAACCAAATGATATGCGCGATCGGTCGCGCCGACACTCGAACCGTGGCGGTGGTCGAAACAATTCTCGCCGTGGATCGTTTGAAAGCCAACAGAATTTTTCGAGTTCGCAGCACAGGGAGCACAGCGCAATGTCTCCTCCTCTTCCGACCCGATCAAGGGAGGGCACAGAGACTGCGCAACCGAACGGTGAGTCTGCGGCGGCGCAGCCCAGCCCGCCTCGAGCAACGAATACTCCGGCCGCGCAGTCACAGACTCAGCTTCGTTCCCACACCGAATCCGAAGCTCCTGCGAGTCGCCCATCCGGTCCTCCAGCTCCCTACGACTACGAGTATGTAACGGACTCAGCCGTTGAGGAATGGTCATCGACCGGAAAGCAAAAGGTTGTGGAAGAAGGAACTTCAGCTCGGGTGGAAGAGAATCTCGCTCGTCTAGCTTCGGTCTACCAGGAGCTCATTCGATCTGCAATTTATGGACGACTGTCACCTTCAGAGGCAGGATCTGCTGTCAATGAGATCATCGGCGAGACTGCCGCGTCTCAGGATGTGTCAATAAAAGACGAAGACGCTAGAGCTTCCTCTTCACAGTTAGATCCACAGTCTTTATTCCTGGACACCCTTTCAATCATCACCGATGCCAACACCTCCGACCCCGCCCTCAAGCCTCTCGTGTTTGCGACTGGAATATCCCCTGCCCTCATGCGTCTCCAACTCGACACGCCATTGTTGCAATCGCTAGGATTGGTTCGTGAGACCTTTGCGCGTATGGGAATTCGCAAGCAAACCAATCTGCTTTACCGCCAATCCAACTACAATCTTCTCCGGGAAGAGTCGGAGGGATATTCAAAGCTCCTTACTGAGCTCTTCACCACTAGCAGCAATGAGCCACCGACAAGCGAAGTGGTGGAAGATACATTTGAGAGGGTAAAGGCCATGATTGGGGCCTTTGATATGGATGTTGGTCGAGTTCTAGATGTGACACTGGACGTGTTCGCTGCGGTGCTTGTTAAACAATACCGCTTCTTTGTCAAATTGTTGCGAGCCAGCTCCTGGTGGCCCAAAGAAAACCTATCCCACAGCATGCAGCGGACGCTACACTCCTCCGGACTGCCGAACTGGGCACTTCCAGGATCAGCAGGCTGGACCACAACGGAAGACGAGCAAGCTGTCATTACGAAATCAAACGAGGAACGCGATCGGAAATTCTGGGACCGCGTGCGAGAGGTCGGCATCCAAGCTTTCTTTGAGATTGGGCGCAAGCCGATTTCGGAGGAAGAAAGGCTCCAATCGCTTCTAGAAACCAATAACCTATCTGAAGAGGAAGAAGCAACGCGAACATGGATTCAAGAAACAGGAACACTGCCCCCAAAGGGCAATCGAGTGGCAGCACAGCTTCTTGGATTCAAGCTGCGATTCTACGCCTCTTCTGTGCGTTCCAAGGATGATGTGTTGCCAGATAACCTTATCTATCTATCCGCGTTGCTCATCAAAGTGGGCTTCATCTCTCTACGTGACCTCTACTCTCACCTCTGGAGACCCGATGAGACGATGGAGGAGTTGAAGACCGAGAAGATGACCGAGAAGGCGGAGAGGGAAAAGGCTGCCCGGCCAGGTGGTGGAGTCAACGCTCTCATGCTTGCTGGTGCACTGTCGGACGACACGATTCCACCACCACGTGTTCGCGAGGACTCGCGCAAGGCCACTCCATCAAAAGATCAAGAGGCCGACAAGCAGTCCGGAAAGACAGAGGATGGTCTACCCGAACCCGTTGATCAAAAAGTCTTGCTTCTGAAGAGTTTCCTTCTCATTGGTGCCCTTCCTGAATCCCTGTTCATCATGAGCAAGTTCCCCTGGGTGATGGACGGCTTCCCCGAACTTCCTGATTTCATCCACCGTATCATCCATCACTCGCTGAGCAAGGTCTATTCACCGCTTCGCCCTCTCCCCGAAGAAGACTTCGCCGGGCAGCGACAAATTCTGAGCACGGATCAGTCTGGTCTCCCGAAGGGCCAGCTGCGGCTTGCGCAGCCATCGGCACGACGAACCCTAAGATGGCCCAAACTGGACACGGATGACGAAAACGAAGGTATCGCCTACCGATTTTACTGGGACGAGTGGTCACACAACATCCCAGTCTGCCAGTCCGTGGATGATGTCTTCGCCCTCTGTTCCTCATTTCTCAACCTCTCGGGCCACAAGATTGGTCAGGATGCAAGTCTGCTGACGAAGCTGGCGCGCATCGGTAAGGATAGTCTGACAAAGGACTCTTCCGACGAAAACAGAACTCGCTGGAGGGATCTCTGCAAGCGCCTGTTGCTGCCCTCTGTCAGTCTGACCAAAGCCAACCCGGGCGTTGTAAACGAGGTGTTTGACCTTGTTAGCTTTTTCCCTCGCGAGGTCCGGTACAACATGTATGCAGAATGGTACTCTGGCCAGACGTCCAGATTGCCAGATATCAAATCTGCCTTTGACCAGGCGAGGGCCGAGACCAAGGATGTGCTGAAGCGACTCAGCAAAACCAACACTAGGCCCATGGCTCGTGCACTGGCCAAGATTGCCTACGCCAACCCCGGAATTGTCATCAACGTCGCCATCAGCCAGATCGAATCGTACGAAAACCTTATCGAAGTTGTCGTCGAGTGTGCGCGCTATTTCACCAACCTGGGATACGATATTCTGACTTGGTCACTCATCAACTCTCTCGGCCAGAAAGGAAGAAGTCGTTTGCAGGAGGGTGGTTTGCTCACTAGCCGATGGCTGAACGCCTTGTCCACTTTTGCCGGTCGAGCCTTCAAGCGGTACTCAATCATGGATCCTACGCCGTTGTTACAATATGTGGTGGAGCAGCTGCGTCACAATAACTCCACTGACCTAATTGTTTTGGAACAAATGATCGTGTCCATGGCTGGCATCATCACAGACAACAACTTCAACGATGCCCAAGTCCAAGCTATGGCAGGTGGAGAGATCCTGCAGTCTCAAACTATTCTGCAGCTCCTGGATAAGCGACATGAGTCCAAAACTACTTCCAAGCGACTGATCAAGTCGCTCACTCATACCCGACTCGCAGGTCAACTCCTCGTCGCAATTGCCCAGGAGCGATTGACCTGTGTCTTCAAGGAGCCCTCATCGGAACTCAAACTTCTCGGAAATATCTTCGATGAGATTCACCGAATCCTCACTCAATACCTGGACTTGCTGCGGAGCAATCTGTCAATAGATGAGTTTGACTCTTTCGTGCCCGACTTTGCCGCTCTCGTCAAAGAGTTTGGCATTCAGCCGGAGATCGCGTTCTGGATTCGCCGAGCCAGTATTTCCCGAAAGATCGCCGAGGTCGAGCCACCAAAGCCGGAGACGGAGTCTTTGGCACCAAGGCCAGAGACAGAGTCTTCGGCCAAGGAAAATACCGAGAATGTTTCTCGGCCCAGTGGAGAGGATCAGATGGACACTGGCGACAATGGAGAAAAGACACCCAAGGCCGAACAGACTACTGCAGAGACAGCTATGGAACTTGACAAAGACGAGAACACCCCTATGCCTCTATCTTCGAACCCCGTGATGCAAGAACTCATTGAAAATGTCAAATCTGCCTTGCCTGCCCACATCTGGGAGGTGGTCGGTGCACACTTCTACGCAACCTTCTGGCAACTGGCTCTTTACGATGTACACGTTCCCGGTCAATCTTACGATGAGGAGATGGGACGGCTGAAAAAGCGAATCATGACAATCTCTAACGACCGATCGGATCTGAGTTTGGCTGGTACTCAGCGCAAGGACCGAGATAGGAAGGCTGTTACAGATCTTCGGGATCGACTCCTCCGGGAAAATAAGGACCACTTGACTGCATACGGCCAAACTCGCACTCGCTTGCTGAAGGAAAAAGATCAGTGGTTTGCTGGCATGCGTCTCAAACATGATGCATTGAACATTGCTTTGCTAGAGCAGTGCTTCATTCCTCGACTGCTTTTGTCACCACTCGACGCCTTCTTTTGTTTCAAGGTGCTAAAGTTTTTGCACGGCTCGGGCACTCCCAATTTCCGAACCGTCGGCCTGCTCGATCAGCTCTTCCGCGAGCAAAGACTCACGGCCCTCATTTTCTTGTGTACCTCCAAAGAAGCTGACAATCTGGGGCGGTTCCTCAATGAAGTCTTGCGCGATCTCTCTCGCTGGCATGCCGACAAGGCTGTCTATGAAAGAGAGGCCTTTGGTTCCAAGAGAGATCTCCCGGGTTTTGCTAAGAATGTGGGCCCTGAGGGCGTCCCACTGGCCTTCTTGGAGTTTGAGGATTTCCGTCGTCTTCTTTACAAGTGGCATCGCCTGTTCTCCAATGCGCTCAAGACCTGCCTCAATGGGGGCGAGTACATGCACATTCGAAACGCGATCAGTGTCCTCAAGGCAGTCGTTCAGCATTTCCCTGCCGTGAACTGGATCGGCCGTGACATGTTGACCTGTGTCAACAATCTCAGTAAGAACGACGAGCGAGACGATGTTAAGATTCCCGCAGCTTCTCTGATCGGCGATCTCAACCGCCGGGAGAAGAAGTGGATGCTTCCTCAAGCATTCAACATGGTCAAAGCTGCACCTGGTTCTGAGCAGCCCAAGTCCGGCTCTCAACCGCCGGCCGATATTAAGGGTGGTACTCTGCAGACACGCTCCGAGTCTCCACGTTCGCTTAATGCGTCAGCTCCAGAGTTCAAACCTGCATCCGGCCAAGAGTAAGTTATAATTTTCACCACCGCCAGCGTTACTTTTCGGCTAACTTATCGAGCACCAGCACCACCGGAGCGAACCAAGAAGCATCGGGCAAGATGGAAGTTGAGGATGGTGAGATTGAGGATGTGAAGTTGGCTGGTGTGGCTTCTATTAAGGGGCTAGAAGACGCAAAATCAGCAGAGCCTGGTGCCGACTTGGGAACTTCCACTGCTATGGATACGGATAACGATGACCGCCCCGACATTCGTGGGCAGGTCGAGCCTCCCGTGCGACCCCGGCCAGGCTCTCGGGCCTCTGAATCGGGTCGCCTATCTGATATCCCGAGACGACCAGAGGCCGAACGTCCTTCGGCACAGCGTCAGCAGTCAGGTCGTCTCCCTCGACATGGCGATGGCAGACTACCGCCGCGACCTGACGTGATAATGGACGACCGGCGAGACAGGCATTCTGACTTCAACCCGCGGACTCGTCACGGAGGCCCTGACCCTCGCACTTTCGACGGTCCTGTAAATGTCCGTGATCGCTTTGGTATGAGGCCTCTACCGGACGATCCAATGCGCTATCGTGATGGCCGTGTGCCACGAGAGGAGTGGGCTGCTGATCGCCCTGGTCGTTTGCGCCCTGACCCATTCCATGGCCGTGATGGACCTGCCCGTGATGAACTTATGCCCGATTTCCTGGAGCGCCCCAGCGATGGCCCTCGCGATGGCCCTCGTCGTGGAGAGCCCATGCGGCCTGATCGGCCTTCGCGTGCTTTGTCGCCCCCAAGATCTGATCTACCCACTCGCCCTGAGCGATTTCCCGACGATCGACGACCCGCCAACTTTACTCAACTGCCTCCGCGCCATGACGAATTCCCTCGGGGTCCACGAGACCGTGGTGCTGACCCGAGAGATGCCGGCATGGGCCCTAACTTGAATCACGGTCGGCTGCGTCAACCTGAATCCCAAACCGAGATCCCATCTGGGCCTCGCGGGAGAAACCCTCGCGGGCGCAATGCCTCTGGCCGCGCGCCCAACGGTAGAGCACCCTCTCCCGATCGTCAGGTGCCCACAGGCCCTGGCCGACAAGGTGGGCGCGGGGGTCCCGAACAGTCTGCTGCCCCTCCTGCTCCTGCTCCTGTTCCTGTTCCTGTTCCTGCCGCTGCTGCCCCCTCCGAGGGCCCCGCTGCATCTGGTGTCCACCCTGATCGACTCCGCAATATCGTCGATGACAACACATCTCAGCAAACGCCGCAAACGGGAATGACTCCTCCCTCTGGTCCTCGAGGGGGAATCAATCAGCAACAAGGTCCCCGTGGCCCTGGTGGGGAACGTGGACGTGGGGACAAGCGGTTTGCCGGCATCAACAACATGCTCCAGCAGACAACTAACCCTGCTGAGCGTGGCGCTGCCACTCCTCCTGCCCGCGGAAGAGGTGGAAATCGACAATCAGATGCTGGCAACGTGTCTTCTCCACAGACGGCGTCCCGTCCGCCCACGGGGCCCGGTTCACTCGAAGACGATGGCCAGTCACGCAACCGTTCCGGCCGAGGGGATTTAATTGATGACGCTGTTCCTGATAACCGTCGTTCCGGCCGCGATCGAAATCGTGATAAGGACCGTGAGCGTGAGCGTCGTGGTGAAGAGAGCGCCAACAGCGGTGGTGGCGGTGGTGGCGGTGGTAGCCGACGTGATGAACGTCGTGCTCGTGACTCTGACCGTGAACGCAGCCGCAGAAGTGATGTCGGCGGTGGTGCTGGCCGAGAAGAGAAGGAGCGCGATCGAGAACGCCACCCTGAATCTCGTGAGACTCTGCGTCGGACAAACAGTTCGCGTGAAGAGGCAAGGCGCCGAGACCGACGTGATCGCGATGACTGGCCACTCGACGCTGGCGGGCCTGCTCCTGGCAATGCCAATGATGAAGGTCGTCTTCGCCCGCCGTCTTCTATGGGAGCGCCTCCACCTCCGCCCCCTCCCCCACCACCTCCTCCGCCCGGTGATGAGACCAATACCCCTCGCCGCTGGGGCTCTAGTGGTGGAGACCGGGGCAACCGCAACGAAAACCGAGATCGTGAACGTGAGCGCCGTGGTGACCGCGGTCGTGACCGGGACCATCACCGTGACGGTGGCTCCGGACATCGCAAGCGTGGACGTCCTAATCCAGATGACAACACCGGTGATGGAAATGGACGGGGGCCAAGGATGGGAAGTGATAATAAACGCCCTCGTCGTGGAGCGTGAGAGATCCATGAGGTGAATATGAGCTATCGTGGAGGATAAGTGGATGCGCCTGGCTTTTGATTCCTTTTAGAAGATACCTATCATTGTGACTATCTTTCTCCTACTGTTTAACTCTTTACTATGATCACTGCACATTGCATTTTGGCGGTGTTTGGGACATCCACTCTGCTTTTTCTTATTTACTCGAATGTGAAGAACAATATATCTATACCCTCTTCTGATCAATAGTCGGTAAACCCGCGATTATCCCCATTAATTGCACCAAATCAGCAGTCACGCCCACCTGGGCACTCTAGGAATCCCAATAAACACTTCCAAGATTGCTAATCGAGTAACCTACAGACATGGATATCGTAGCTTCTTACATCGCTGCCTATCCCCTGCTTCATCCCAGTAGATAGACCCGGAAGCACCCACGAACATCGAATAGCGAAGCAGTATCACCATCTGGGCACTTTCGTGTAACATGGATCAAACCTTCGAGTCGTTCGCCAGGTACGTTATAACCAACCATCTGGGCACTCATCTTACCGCACTGTAGGTCATCGAGATCCCACAAACCTTAGAATAGACAGAATTAGGTATACCTACCACGCATTATGATAAGACGGGCTAATATAATCCCAAATGATATTGCAAGCTTCCACTAGCACAGCGATTAGACACTGTGACCTTGAAATAAAGTAACCGCAACTGCACATGTAGATCACCAATGATACATGACAACACCCTTTACAGCCCTGTATTTCGAGATCCACGATAGACTGAAACAAGGTCAATCTTAAAAACTTCAAAATAGTATAACTCTCCACTTGAAGCGTAACCATGAACAGTATCTGTTTCTTCAGAACAATCATTCGTAAACATGGGCGCTTCTATAGATGATGACGAAAAGACTTAATATCAGCCTTGACTGCTAACATTCACGGCCTTACCTGGAAGGAAATGCAACCATTTCTCCGGAGCGTTCGAAGTTTGGCTTTTGAAGTAAGGATCACCGAGTACAATGCTGGACATATCTGACCCATTCTCATCCCAGCAACTCAAACCACTTTGGCACAAGTATAAGGACCTGGATAATTTCCCGCCTTATTGGGATGATGAGGTACGTTTCCCCTAGGGATATCAGTCTGCATCATCTCGTATATTCCAGATCGAACATGCTTTGGTCTCGTTTGGCCACCTGGGCATGCGCAAATCTTCGCGCCTGGACTAGTCCTATCTATATGAGCAAAGATGTCGAAAGTATCAATCCTACCTCCCGGTTCCATCAGAGATGCAAGAAAAGCTACAAGAGGAAGGGATGAACAAGCATCTCGCATCTCGTTTTGCCTATTCCTTGAAATACGACCCTTTGCTACTGGAAGGAGATAATTTGGAATCCCACGGTCTAGATGACACATACCATTTGAGAACATTACACAATTCCCTCTGGCCCCATGTGAGGATGAAACTACCCGATGAAAACACGGGACGGCGAGTTGAGTTCCGACCGACGGAAGTGCAATTGACCGATTCATCGTCTTCGTGGTGGTGTTGAGACATGTGATGGAATATATCGACTTGAAAACTCTACGTGCCTATGAAGTTTGTGGTTGAGAATATGCGACGTGCGATGAATCGGGACGCTGTTATTCATGAGAGATTCTGGTTCCGTACCGGGAATTGGAGAATCGATAAGTCATCGAACAATGAGGGAAGTATTCTAGGCTTTTCTGATCGGGAATGTGTTTCTTCACCCCTGGGCAGTGTTTCATTTGGGGTGAGAGGTGTTGGTTGATTCAGCAAAGGACAGACGCGAAGTGGCGACAGATTCATCTGAAACATGTCCTTTAATGAGTATGGAGTTATAAAAGACAATACAAAAGAGACCCTCGTGTCATCCCTCAATGTCATTTACCCTATGCAAGGGACGACCCACCAACTATAACATGCAAGTTTCACAACGTGAGACATCAACGCAATCCTAACTTCAGTGGTTCCATGACTTACAGAAGGACTAGACTATCGATAAAAACAAGTAAACAATCATTGGAAGTGAATGTGGAGCATAAATTGGGTATATATGATTCCCTAATCAAGAACAAGAGCGAGAAGAACGATGTAGTATCATAAGGCTTTCCAAAATCATCACGTAGCAGCCACCATATGCCTTCTGCTTTCGATGTTGTCGTGTCCTTTCCGTCGCATGCCTAGCCCGGCTAGTCTCTTGAACAGCTCCGAGGCCCGCTTGCGTTTATGTCGGGGTTGAGCATTTGCATCTGGAGAGACGACCAGAGAATAAAAGGTTTGGGCATTGTAGGCTTGGGTTGAATAGATGTCGTGCATATTATTGTCCAAGGGGAAGTCCCGCTCTTCATCGAATGAAAGACTGCGCACAGAAAGACCGCCGTGGAGACTTGGACCCAGGGTCTTTTCCGATGACAATTCGCGTGTACTGTAGAAACGGAGTGGGGCGGCAGCGGGAGGAGGAACGACCTGCTCGTCGATCTGAGATGGACTGGTAGTATCACCGAAACGTTGCATGTCATCATTGGCCCGGAGCCAGGTCATTCCCTCTGCGCCAAGGAATGATTCCGGTTCGATAAAGAGGTTTCCAGACGGTGGAATATCCATAGTAATTGCGTGTGACCACAGTGCATTTGATTGCGGGGGACTGTAGGGGAACATGTCGATACTGGAAGTACGGGATCGAGAGCGCGAACGCAGCGAGGTAACATCGGTAGCGAAACTCTGTCCACGTTGGCGACCCCTCTCTAATTGCTCTTCAGGCAAAGACCGTCGCCCGTAGAATCTCCCAGCCCCAGTCGAAGCACCGGTGCCTGATAAGCTGTTTCGGCCGAATTGGCCACAGCGTTCTGAAGACTGGGCACTGAAAGCAACACCCGAGTCATGCATAGGCTTGCATGCGGTAAATTCATTTGCTGCCGCCCTGTGAGGCGAAACATGAGCGATTTGGTCCTGGAATTTGGAGTGCGTTTCAGATGAAGCTTGGACGATGCTGCAACGCCCGGTGTTGGAGCGTACTCCTGCGTCAAAGGGCAATGTCGGTTGCTTTTGCTCGATGTCGTGGACCAGCATCGTGCAGGCGTGGATAATCTCGTCTTCGAGGTCTTCTTCAATTTCCTGTCGGCTGATGAGTGGCGAGACAGGACGGAAATATCCAGGCTCGTCGATAAAATCGTAGTATCGACTGGGGCCGGTATTGTGCCACGCAATCTCGGGAGGGTTGGACGAGACGGGGGTTGTGGATGAGCGCGGGCGGCTGTTGGGTGTGCTTGTAGCACGGGACGAATTCATGGACGAAGTGCGGCGTCGTCCCTGGCTACCGCGAGAGAAAGTGAAGCGCTGGCGCATTTTGTTGGCTTTCTCAGAGAGCTTGCGCTCCATTGTGGTTGACAAGAGCGCAGTATTTGCTGAAAGTTGGGGGGATGTAGATGGCGGGTTTGTTTACGGATGTTCGACCAAGTCAATCCGTTAAAAGTGATGGTAGGGACTTGACTTTGCAATTGAACTTGAAAGAGAATCTTCGTCTTCAAGAGTATGCAATGGAAGTGACCTGCCAACGCCGGCTATGCACCTCGGATCCAAGAATAGGATGAATGTGACAAAGGGGAATCAACAGAATCAACAATCGAAGCGCTTTCTCCAGAGCAACGAGACAAGGCAGAGCAGATTCCTGTTCTTTCTGACGTTAAATTGTTGTAGACAAAGAGAGCGTTGGCCGTGCGACGGAGCTGGTATGCGGGGGGGGGTCCAAACGAGGGATGTGCAGTGGAACATGGAAAGACACAACATGAGTCAAAAGTAAAGAGAGAAGAACATGGAGACTCCAAGGTTTTCCAAGTGTCAGCCTCATCCTCATGACCAGGGCTCAGATTTAGCGCCCGGTGGAGCGAAGGGAAGAAGATAAAGAAGGGCGCTAATCAAGTCGTGTTGCTCATGTGGTGGAGTTCATTTCAGGTCTGGGATCGTCATGGGATTGCTATTAAGGCTGAAATGGGTCTATACGAGCCTGAAATGGATCCCTGGGTAGCCTAGATATCAAAATATTGAAATATCAAACCGGACTGGAGGACTTGATTCCCCCACAGCTTGTGCACTGGGACGATAACCGATACTCAATATAGTTTAAGATCATCGAATCGAAAGTCTAGACTCTACTAGTCACTGCGAACGGCCCCCTTTTTCGGGGTACAGCGCTACTTGTTGGACCCGGTGCGCTTTTCTCCTTTCTTTTGTCTTGTTGTTTACGATAAAGAAACCATTGGTCAGTGAACTTGCAGTGCCCATGGCCTGCGATTGTACCCTTTCCCTCTTTTTAACCAACTAGGGGTCCACCCGACGTTAATTCATAACAACAACAGCCGAGGGCTCCACACATCTCCGGCACTAGTAGGACCACCGACTCAGGCCATTTCGGTGCCCGATGTGACGACGCGTGATGGGTTGCCCCGGTGGGTTTTATCTGCTCCTCGTAATTAAGAGACTTCTGTTGCAGGTAATAAGGTCCACTCAACGGGTCCAATATAATAAGTAATTTTCATGAGTAACTTGGTCTTGATCCAAGCGGCGGTATGTACCTACTTATACAAACGATAGCGAATCGGTTAAACACACCCTTTGTTCTACAAAAGGCAAAAAAGGTGAACGAGGTTTCCTCTCTTCGCCAGTGTGCCACGGGTTGGAGGGCAGACTCCTGAAAGGAAAAAATAAATGAAATGCTCGCACTCGGATTTGAACCGAGGATCTCGTGATTACTAGTCACGCGCTTTACCAACTAAGCCATGCGAGCGTGGCCAAAAAAGAAGCTTAGGCAGGTTTTGAGGCAGTCAGTGAGAGCATGCCAGTTGGAAGCATTGGTCTATGTACTAGGACTTGCAGGTAGCTTCCTATATCTGCCGGAAGACTATGTGGATGCCGTTGATCGTTGGGCTGACTTGAATAGTATGGACATTTTAAGGCATCTGCTGTGTTCATGAAATATTTAATTATCTGTTGGGTTCTCCTTCGCAAGGCAAGCTTAGTCATCATTCAAGTCCAAAAGACCTCCAACTAACAAATCCCAGTCCGAATCTTGTCGCTGACGTTCCTTTTTTCTTTTTTTTTTTTTTGGGTGGGGTTGTTCTTCTTGTACCCCTCCCATTTCTAGACAATATTCAATTCTAATTCTGTAATGATTCATATCAATAAGCTTCTCCTTATTTGGACTACAGATTATGGGAAAGCAGACCCCGAATAAAAATTGTGGCCGAGCCTAAGATACCGAGTCTAACATACCCCTACACTGCTCCTGCAACTAGATCAAGTGAATCACATAAAAAAGCATCGTCTCATGCTTATCTTCTGCTCCCCTGGCGAATCGGCTACACAAACCCCAGTAGCCTCCCAATTCTCAAAGCGCCACAATCAAGACTACAACTCGTCAAGCCACAAAGGCCCCATCTCCACCCTTCAGCTGCGCTTAGACATACAAATTCGCGTAACTGCACCTTATACACAGTAGCACTCCCTGTAGAATCTGCAAAATACTCTGCCAAGGCCGGTGCCAGCGCCATGCACGCGCCACATGTCAGTGCGAATGAAACCGGCCGCTGGCACATACCTTAGTGTGGAGTGTGACTGCTATCTGACCATACCTATGGGTCACATTTGCTGGAAATGAGAGATAACACCGACCAGCAATCCCTTCTTGGCCACAATGAGCGCAATTGACGATTATCGTCCCAAACAACCTACAAAACAGGATCCTACCATAAAACAACCTACAACGCTGTAGATAAACTAGAGCGGCTTCTTCAAGCGGATGTTTTCAAGCATAAGCAGGTGGAGATAGAAGATATCGGGTCGGAACTGATCTACTTTGTCTATGATCCGGATAACAAATGCAGTAGTATGCCTAGGTGGTTCATAGAGCTGGTCTCTACCTGACCGCCGGATGATGCCTGTTGATTGGGGGTGTGCAAGGTATACTCTGTGTCTTGCGCATTGATTCTGGCCACACATCTAGGCATTAAAACAATATGTATCGGAGTGCTTTTCATAGACGGACTTCGTCCAACGATGTTGCAATCTATTATGACATTGCCCGCCTCCGGGGCCGCTCTCTGGTAGTTGTTGATGTACCGTGGATAGAGAGACTCGACGATATAGTCGATTTCAGAGCTTTTGCCGTAGGTGAAGATACGTTTTATCAAACTCTCGAATCCATGTATAGAGCGTTCACCATGATTGAGCCATGATTCGGGTCACTAAAGTTTCATCGCCCAGATCAGCAAACCCAGTGTTGCGCTGTCTGGTTCTGACATCGCCTCCCATCATCCTGCCGAGTCACTGAAACACTGGTTTTACTTCGATGACCTCTCCGCTGAGTGGGTGACTCATTAACATTGATACAGCGCTGAAAAATGAGTCGCCGTACCTTCTCTTCTAGCAGATCCCCGGGGGCCTTCCATAGATCAAGATGTGTCCATGGCCGACCTTACGAACAAAGCTCCATCATCCCGGGGATCTGATACTACTTCAGGTAGGAAAGTTACCAAATCTCTCGGAAGCTTTTCAGCCTCCATAGTAAAGGGGAGCTTGGCGCTAGTCGCAAGTCTATTGATGCAAAATGAAGGCCCGATGTTTCCAGGCCTTCAATGGCCTGAGAAATGCAAAGCTGAAGGTACCAAATCTAGTGTTGCTCCTCTCAAGGCCAGCATGTAAAGGTTATTAGAGTATCAAAGTGAGATTACAATCAGAATATGAGGACCTGTGAAACTGAGGCCAAAAATGGCGCTCCATTGGTACAGCACTGATCACCGCTTCACCCCACGACCTGCGTTACACCACTATTCTGCACCCGCCAAGCATTATTCAGTCACTCTGATGCTAAGTAGTTAACTATCCAAACCTATCACTGGTCTTCCGGGTCTGTCTATATTTAGAAAATTTAAATGTCTTATCGATACATCCCAGCTCGCAACGTTTGGCTCGCCTATTTACACCACTTTACTTAGACTAGCATATAAAAGCGGTTCCAGTCATGTCAATTGACTGTTTCCTACAACTCGGACATCAGGGTTATGATATTGCTTATCATAAAAGTCCAAGGCATCTGCCCTATGACGACGACACTGATGACTACCCTATAGCTGAGTTTTACAACGAGTACCTACGCAATGCATTTGTATCGGGTCCAGGCATGTTGACCGTTGTGGGTCAGCATAACGGTCTTTTGGCCCAACGGGAAGATGCGCCTGGCATCTTCATTTACAGCCCCAGCACCGGAAAGACTGCCATACAATTACTAATGACTCTGTGTGATCCCTGTAGATCCCCTGCAAGACATCTTCCTAATAAGAGTCCCACCGGGTTAAAATTAACTTCCCAGTGTCTCATTCGCAGGTCGGTCCTTATCTATCAAAAACACAAAATGTCAGATTCGTTATGGGTCGAGGTACAATAGGTCGAAATAGTGAAGCAGGCCGAGGGGATAGCCAATGCGAGATTTAGAACAAAGTATGTATTAGGTTTTGAAACTGGGAGAACGATTTTGTACCCTAATTGACAACGACGTTTGCTGATTCAGTTTTATGCTTGTGGCGCCTCACACCGGATCGGGGACTGTGGGGCAACGCTCGGAACCCGGCGTGAACAGATACATGCAATCTTCCTGGAATTGTGATAGAAGTTGGACGCAAAACAGACAGAGTTGCTTTGTGCTATGGTAGGAGACAGAGGAAGAAAAATGGAGAAAAACAATCTACATAGAGAGGTAAAAAGTAGGTAGAAATCCCCAAGAAAATACTCTCTTCCATAGGTGCCGGCCACACCGGGTGCTCATGCAGCTGCTGCAGGCTGCATGGGGAACAATTTCGGATTGAATTCTTCGTTTGATCTGTCTAAGACACGAACATAAATTGCGCCTATTCAGTGCCAGCGATAAGTCATCGGTGGATCGATCGATATAGTCTGGCCAAGTCTGTAGTAGCATTGCGGCTAATATCATATTAAAATCCAGCGGAATATAGCGGAGTATAGCCATCCATCCGTTTCGCCCGATAAGGGTTTCACAGACCCTTAAACTCGTAGAAAGTTTTCAATCCGGAATGCTTGTCTCAAGTGGACAAGTCACTTGTTCCTTCGTTCATCCCGCTCTCTCTTTTGCTCAGGGTATAATAAAATTTACTTCATTCGTTGGCAAGACTTATGCCGTTGGAGTTTCCGGCAGCAGGAAATGCAGCACTCAGCGTGTGTCATACTTTTGTTTCTGAGTATCTACGCCTTGTGCTGGCCTTACGACGAGTCACTCGTTGACTATAATCTGAATAACAACAAGTCCGCTGAGAGCCCACTCGACTATTGGGGAGCATGGCCAGACCATGAGTATCATCCATCGCCAGACAACTGGCGTTTCCCTGTCTATACAATCTTTTTGGACCGCGTATCTAATAGTGACCTAACGAATGACGACATCAATGGGACTGCCTTTGAGCATGTGGTCAACTCTAATCAGATGCGTTACGGCGGTGATCTGGATGGCTTGATAGACACACTGGACTATATCTAGGGCATGGGGTTTAAGGTGGGTTGACCCGACTCTAGAAGACACCTATGACTGAGTTATGTAGGCCATTTACTTTGCCGGGACGTATTTGATGAACCTGCCTTGGGCCTACGATAGCTACTCGCCGGTTGATACCACCCTCCTCGACATGCATTACGGTTCTCTGGAGGATTGGAGACGGACTATCACGGAGATACACAAACGGGACATATACGTGTTGGTAGATAATACGCTATCAACGTAAGTCGACGCTTCGGCATAACTCTAGATCTTTCGGGTATTCATAAGCTTATCTTATGATATAGACTAAGCAATCTGATCGGGTTCAAAGATCACCTGAACGGTTCGGCCGATTTTGAAGCTCGAGAATACAAAGTTGAATGGGTTACCGAGAGAAAATACGCCGATTTCCAATTTGGGAACGAGTACAATGAAACATACAACTATCCCAAATTCTGGAATGAGACTGGCTTCCTATTGACATCCGATGGAGTCGAAGATCTGAAGGGATGCTATAATAGTGATTTTGATCAGTACGGAGAACTAGAGGCGTTCGGTAATTTCCCCGACTGGCAGCGTCAGCTTACAAAGTTCGCCTCGGTGTAGGATCGCCTACGTGAATAGCACAAGCCAGTCCGCGATGTCATTACTCGATATTCCTGCTTACAGATCGCAAGTCTGGATATCGACGGTTTCCGCTTTGATAAGGCTGTTTAAGCAACCCTTGGGCCCCTAAGCGAGATGACCTCCGTCTACCGTGAGTACGCGAAGAAATTGGGGAAAAACAATTTCTTCCTCCCTGGAGAGATTATATCTAGAGATGGATTTGGTAGCCTCTACCTTAGCCGAGGACGTTAGCCGAATCAGCGTCTAGACTCTATAAGCGCTAGTGCTAGGTTGATAAATACCTTAGAGTCGGCTTTCCTAAGAGACGATAGGATGTAAGTATTGGATGCTTCGGCATTTTACTATACAATCTACCGTTCGATGACCCGTTTTCTAGGAATAGACGGTAACCTCGTTGCGGGGTTCGATTTGCCTACCGATTTCGTTGAAGCATGGAATAAAATACTGGTAACAAACGATTTTCTTAATGTATTTATAGGAGAGTTGGATCCGAGGCATATGTATGGCGTCTCCAACCAAGATAATTTCCGCTGGCCTACGGTCAACAATGGCACGGATAAGTACCTTTTGGGCCTATATATCATCACATTGGAGCTACCGGGGATTCCCCTAATCTTGTGGGGCGAAGAGTAGGCAATATACGTGTTCGATGCTACTACATCGAACTATCTTTTCGGCCGGTAGCCTATAACATCCTAGACCGTATGGTAGACAAATGGCTGCTTCAATCTAAACACATCAAAGTTCTACGATTTCCCTATTCAGAAGGGACGGGGTGGCTACAACGATATCACCGTCACATACGATCAGCGGAATCCTGCCCATCCACTTCGCAACATAATGAAGCGTATGTTCGAGATTCGAACCTATTATCCGGTAGCGAATGATGGCTTGTTTGTCCAAACGATCTCCCAACTCACAAAAGACATCTTCCTTCCTGGTTCATCTACCACTCCGACGGTCACTGGTCTGTGGTCGGTCTTGCGAGGCTACTTCCCTGGGGTTCAGAAAGAGGCAACCCAGGGTAATCAAACTTTGTGGCTCGTGTATCAAAATGGAAACACGACAGAATCCTATGGCGGCAACTGTAGCAATAAAGATGTTGTACTATTGGCTCTATTTGAATCGGGGACCAGACTAAAGAATCTCTTCTATCCTTATGAGGAGCTCACTCTAGAAGATGTGTTGGAAAGCGGTGAGGCCATGACTGGCAGTATCTCACCGCTTTCCCATCTTCTCCAGCTTCCATATAGCTGGGGGTTTAGGATAGCTAGATTCTCCCCT
>JGI24509J20081_1000248_pt1 | contig 38995 bp, 50 predicted proteins | sample LinPmetageLP29_FD_20081 | JGI IMG/M metagenome (IMG submission 20081) | reverse complement strand
AAAAAAAAAAAAAAGAAAAACAAAGAATAAATAGGGGATGAGCTTAGTAAGGTCGTTGAGAGCCTTACGATCATGGCTGAAATCAGGTACGTGGGCATGATGAATATTCCTCGGGCACACTAGTAAATTTGCGACCCTCTTTTATCGACATTACGCTAACGACGGTGTCTTACACGTGCTTCTCCTCGTCCTCTTACACACACACAATTGGTTTTCCGACTAGTATATTTATACTTGAATCCAGTAGTATTATGGGCGCATGGCCACGAGCGGAGTAGTCGGTCAGTCGATATGTGTAAGACACCGCAGTAACCGTAGTTTATCATGACTCATTAAGGCTCCATAGCTTGAAGGGACTTTGACCCGATAAGCAGAAGCGGAGCGCCGTGATATTGCAAGAGAAATATCGAGATAAATCAGATTTCGAATATCAGTGTAAAGTGAAGTATTTGATAAATCAGTTCGCAAAAATGGCCTTTTCTGTTGTGCCAGAATGGCCTTTAAGCGGCAGTGCAGGGAGTCTAGCAATAGGTTTTACCTCCTTGCAGCAATGCAAAGCCGTAACACTATGATGGTAATGGAAGGCATTCACCAATCCTCGAAGATGAGATATTATAGCCAGTACCACCATAATGTGAAAGATTTGGTGAGAGTTTATGCAGATATCGAACTGGCCAGGATATAAACGCTCTGGTACTCGCATCTGAGAATTTGCGCATTAGACTCTGGTTCGTAAGACACGTTTTCTTGACTCACAGCATATATGCAGGCTCCTACAATATAGAGCGAACCCTGCAGAACAACCCAAAAAAGCCCGATCTGCTTGTTCATCTGCCAGATGCCAAATTTCATCACCCCATGGACGACAGGGAAAAGTGCTGATAGTCCAAGGGAGATGAACATTCTCGCTCGAAAGGGTCGCCATGTGGGGTGCCGGAACTCAGGGGTTGCTGAAATCGCGGCACAGAGCAGGCCGAGGGAAGTTATCTTGGCAGAAATATATAAGTTATCTCCTTTAGGTAGTGGAACAGTAAGGAAAATTAGGACAGACCATTGTTAAATAAACTCTTTGCAAATTAGGATGGCAGTAAAACCCGTAGAAAATACTCGGAATAAAACTTCCGACAATCAGCAATACAATGCCGACATAATCCACTTGGTTCGCAATGCGTGCAATGTGCGAGGAATGATTCTGAACGGTGTGAAAGGTTGCCGATATGACCAGACATAGAACAGCCCCCAAAAAGAAACAGCCAAAAACCCAGGCATCTGCTTTTGAGACGCTTGTATATCTGCGTGCGAGCGTTTTGTAGAGTGAGATGCCGAAGACCGAAAGGATGACCGCAGGGATGAGGTGGGAATAGATGTTGATGGATTGATTGTGTAGATATCTGAGGCTCGTGAATGATTCGCGAAAAGAATTGGAAGGAGTCCGATAACCTGAAAGGATGTATTGGTTATCACGTTGCCATGAAGGTAGTTGATCCCATGGTAATGACATTTTCACACTTCCGTATGTTTAAAACTCTTGGGAAGGGAGTGAACACTGTCACCACGAAGGGTGAAATAGCCAATAAGTTATGTCTTTATTCACTTCGGGAAGTCATAAGGGGGGGTTTGCTAGGATATCTAAACGGACAGAAGAAGTTACGCGACATAGCAGAACCTCGCTATCTATCCTGACCGTCCATGCCACTGATGTCATAAAAATCGATGCGGACCTTTTGTTTGCTTACAAAGACGACGGCTATCAAGTGAGATTAAAGTATCAAATAGGTGACGTCATTTGAAATACAAGATTTTTCGATTTTCTTTAGTTAACTACAGTAATCACTTCTTACTCATAGCTCTCCACACCCACCCACGACGTCTTCCATAAAAATTTACAAGGGGCCGGTTAGTAGGAGTATCACTCAATACAAAAGCTCTTGTATTTTTCAATCGTGCAAAAAACTCCGTGCTGATTTTTGGAATCTTGCATTCGACATGTCTTCAGCAGAAGACAAAGCCTTGCCACCCACCTGTGTCGTGATGAATTTGCGGCGACGCATCCCAAATCATCCGCAATTCGGAGAAGGCTAAGATGCACCAATGTGAGGTGGAATATCCATATCATCAAAGGCTTAGAAAGATGCTCCCTCTCGTCTTTGAGCTGCTCTAGCATGACTAGGACCCACTCGATATTTTGGAGACACTGCGATTTTTGATTGACTTAGCAGGGGGAAAAGGCACCCAGCGTCTTAGCCAGTATGGCAAGATGACTCGAATAAATGACAGATCTGGTCAGGCATATATGCGTCTTCACTTCCTTGAAACCTAAAGCCCCACGGCGCCTCGAGCTATCGAACCTAGCCCATCGGAGGCCACACTTCTTGAAGTTGGCTTGGTACGCCGATAGTCGGCTCAGAGATGCATATGTCGAACACGCCGATTTGTCTGTCCAAACTCTTGTCAGAAGTTGTCCTGACTTTGTACCAACGCTCCTGTCTGTTGGACCGTCGCGCTTGTATCTCTTGTAGCGGCAGCGGCCGCCTGGGTTGGGCGAGCAGATTGTTTGGCGCATTGGGCTTGGTATAGTCAGTCATCGAAGTCGGCCCATGGATTTCACATCTGCACCGGGACTTCGGCGAGACTCGGAGCTCGGCTTGCTTCGACCGGTGATCTATTGACAAAGTGCAAGGATGGGAATCCGACGCCATGGATATTTATTGCCATTGTAAAGACCGTGCACGTGACGGGCGATAGGTGGAAAACACATGGCGGGGAAGCGAAGAAAGACTCACAAAGAGAGGACTGCCCAACTGAGATCGCTAGGTATAGGTCGCACAGCAGACAGGATTTGTTTCGCGGGGAGGATGCTGGAAGCTCGCTAGGGGTGAGCTGATTATCGTAAGACAGGATGTCACATGGTGTCGATGTTAACTGCCTGCTGACTACGGCCAATCGATTGAAACATCAAGTGATGTCTCCGAGGACCTCTTATCACTCCTAGCACGTTGCTTCGTCAATGACCGGATATACACTTATAATAACCGGGAAAGGTTCCCCTCTTTCCACATTCCCATAGAATTACACTTATAATACAACCAGAAACACCCCCTCCCGCCTTCGAAGCTATCGTACATGCCCTATCCTGGTACCCAAGTACTACGCCACAGTTACAGACCCATCGCTTCCCGAACTCGTCGCATGGTCACACTGGCATTGGCCTGCGCAGCCTCAGCCCCCTCTCGGGCAACCGAATCCAGGTAACCGCTCTGGTCCTCCATGATGGAAATATACCTTTCCCGAATTTCCTGCAGGTGATGGGCGATTCGACTGGCAACGTGTTCTTTCAACACTCGGAGGCTCGCAGTGTGATATTCAGAGGCAATGCTCTCGCAGGACACTCCCTCGAAGTGGCTCAGGATCTCAATCAAATTGGACACCCCCGGACGGCGTACCGGATCGTAGGTGATTGTCGGCTCTGAATCTGTGAGGGCGACCTTGACTTTCTTCTGAATGGTGCTGGGTGAGTCGGTGAGAATGATCCTGGATCGCTCATCGGAATGGGATTTGGACATTTTGGAAGTGGGCTCCTTCAGAGACATCACTCGCTTCGCAGGAGCTGATCAAGTCAGTGATGGGTATATAGAGCCGTGTGAGGATCTTACAGATTAATGCCTCTGGAACGGGAAAAATGGGCCCGTAGAGGTGGTTAAAGCTATTAGCAGTATATCGAGAGAATTCAAGATGTTGTCGTTGGTCTTCGCCAACTGGGACATGGGTAGCTCTAATCAGAATTAGCAAGAGTCTTGTCTTGATCGCATGGTCACTGTACCTATGGACAAGGATATCTGCAGCCTGGAGGACGGGATAGGAGAAAAGTCCGAGCCGTAATTGAGCCCGAGCATCCGAATCATCCAGACTTGCATCCTCGGGCAGCTGAAGCTTGCTCTGGTGGTGAAGTCCGTCAGTTGTTGATCCAGATCAAAGAGATCGGCCAGGATGGATCGAACTTACCTTCCACTGGGTCATCCGTGAAAGATATCCCATTGAGGCCACCGTGCTGAGAATCCACATAAGCTCTGTATGTGCCGGCACCTAAATAGCATTCGTTAACTTGGACATACTGATTTGAGCAGACTACCGTGCTGGTGCAATTGATGCGACATACTGCGGACTGATGGAAGATGGCAGATTTCTTAGGATCCAGGCCCACGGCGAGTAGTGTAGCGAATGCCTCCCTTCTCCATTGCCTCAACTGAGCTGCATCCTGAGGTATAGTTAATGCGTGGAGGTCCACAATGGAGAAGAACAACCTGGTTCCCGGCTTCGCATTATCCTGCAGCTTCACCCATTCATGGAGAGCACCCAGATAATTACCCAGATGCGGAACTCCGGTCGGCTGGATACCAGAAAAGATCACGGGCTCCTGAGTAGCCGACTTCGTACTCGAGCTGGCGGAGCGATGGCCATTGCTCGGTCGAATTGAAGGAGTCGGCCGGACACGGCGAACACTCCCACCCACAGACCTAACGGCAGTACGGCCATGGTGACGACAGACCGTGGCACTCATTCTGAGCAGACCCCAAACCGAGAAAAGTGGTTCGAGCCCAAGATCAGTTTCTCGACTCCCGCGTCTCCGTGCAAAAACACCGTTGCATCACGTGACGGTCTGGAAAGGTCGCGAGACGAGCTCGCGGATCTATGAAGGAGGGAGCAATGCATCCTGATAATGTATATAAACTCATATTTAAAGATTCGGGGTTCTTCGATACCATATGATCTCTAAAAAAGAACTATCATTCTTCAGAAGTTGAATATGATCACAGTAAAATACATAGGGCCTGTGGTGGGCCACGCAAAGCCGCAGAAGACAATTATACAAAACTATGTGACGCCCAAATGTTCCCCTAAAAATGCAAAACTCGATCGTCCACTCCTAGGAGCGTTTAGATGTATCTGCGTTCGGCGAACCGGTCACTGTCCAAAGCATCGAATATGCTCTGGTCGGCAGAGTTGTCCTCCCGCTGCCCGAATCGCTCAAGGTGTGGGCCGAGTGTCTTCTCAACCTCCGGAAGAGACGCATCCAAGGATTTGCCAACATCTGTGATATGGTCAGTATATGATCGCAGTAATTGCTCTCAACGTGGGGAACTGTACCGAGACTGTCATGCTCCCAAACATTTGCCTTCATACCGACTCCGTAAAACGCGTGTTTCCGAAGGAAAGCGAGCCATGCCTGTACCGCCTCCGGGTTGCCATCCTTGATCTGAATCAGCCGACGGAGAGTGATTCGCTCAAAGTTTTCCTTGCTCTTCTTATGCACAAAGTTGCTTCGCGTGACGGTCCAGCGTTCGACCATGCGAGGAAGAGGCACGGGGCCGGAAACGGGAAGGTTAAGATAATAGGCGGCGCGGATGGCGAAGTCGGCGAAGAACTCCACATTTCGAACGCTGTATGATCGCAATTGGAGGTCGCACACGGGGAGGCCGTACTCGGCCTTCCTCCGAAGTGGTCGCGAATAGATCGCCAGCACGCTTCGGGGTAGTCGAGTATCCTCACCAATGGCGCTTAACCGCTGATACCTAAGAGAGGTGAGCTAGATTTCTCTATTTCCAAGGGTAATGTCTATCACTGACCATTCTTTCACACGGGGTTCGGAGGGCTGCTCGGCATCTAGCGACGGCTGCTTGGCCTCTAGCGACCTGAATTGAATCCATCCTGGTTAATTACCACCACCGGAGGTACAATCTCGAATCCACAAATATCTTACTCAGTTGCAGGAGTCGGTGCAGGACGAGCCTTGGGAGTTGTCGCCGGCTCCGGAGATGGCGCGTTCGGTTGACTCGGAGATGATAGCGAGCGAAAGGGCACGGGCACCTATTCGAAGAACCCAGTTAGCGTAGCTTTGGTATAGTAGAAAATATAGAGCATACCCTCAGGCGCTTGCCGACCCCTATGAGGGAGCGCGTTGTGTATGAGAACATGGTCAGTGAGCGTCGGAGGTCTGTTCGGTGCGGGTTTTTTCTTGGGGGTTGAAGATGCGGGCTGACCGCCTTGGGGTCCCTTGGCCTCTCGCGATGGGATTTGCAACGTTGACTTCCAAGGTTCTCTAACTTGTAGTAAATTATCAATATTCTTTTATCGAAAGCTGGCATAGAATATCTTATTCGGTCAAAACTCTCATCGAAGTATAGCTATCTAGCTAGTCAGACACTCCTGGTCACGACTCACGTGGCTGTCGCCGTGATCAATCCGTATAAGAGAACACATATTCTTCAATATCAGGAGCTTGACTCTAAGTGTAGAAACATATAACGGATCAATTTATAGACCGAGATATATATTTGGTCTCCGCAGTACACAGTATGCTTGACCTTGGCCCAGAGCTCCAACCAATAGGACCACTCTAGACCTCCGCAGCATCAGAGATTCAGAAGATTCTCGAGATCCACACTTCTGTCCTCCCGAAGTCTGCCAAGTCTTTCACAACGTCGAGTGCAGTAGACATGGTTGAATCAGGCAAGTCCTCCTTTGAGCAGGCCAACGAGGCCGTTTCATACTTGAGAAGCAGCCTGCCCGAGGCCCTGCAAACCCCGCAAGTCGCCATTGTATGTGGCTCAGGACTGGGCGGATTGGCAGACACCGTCCAGACCGAGCTCAGAGCGGAATACGACTACTCATCGATCCCTCATTTTCCTAAGCCAACAGGTGAGCCTGATGTCTTCGTGAAGTAGATCGCAGAGTTACTGACAGGCACAGTTGCCGGACATGCTGGGAAGCTCGTATTTGGCTTCCTCGGGCAGCGGATCCCCGCAGTGCTAATGGTCGGCCGTGCTCAGTGAGTGCCACACGTTCGGTCTGGAGAATCTAACGGCTGATGTGGGCAAAGTTACTACGAGGGGCATTCCATGGACCGGGTTACATTTCCCATCCGCGTGTTCAAGCAGTTGGGGGTGGACACCGTTGTGTGTGAGTACTATTACATCGGCATCCTACAAGGCCCCAAGGACCAGGACAATGAAGTAATAACTAACTACATACGTGACAGTGACAAATGCGGCCGGAGGCCTCAATTCTGAATATAGCGTGGGAGATATCGTCCTGCTAAATGATGCAAGTTTATCCATTTCTTGTTCTGAAACTAAAGCGCTAACCGTTTGCCTAGCATATCTTCCTAGCAGGTCTAGCAGGGAATCACCCTCTCAGGGGACCCAACGAGGAAGAATTTGGAACTCGCTTCCCGCCGTTGTCGGACGCGTACGACATCGAACTTCGACGCCGCGTACACCAAGCTTGGAAGGAAGTCATCCCTTCCCAGAGTACCAGGAAGTTACATGAGGGTGTCTATGCCTTCGTTGGAGGGCCCACGTAAGGACACTGCACCCTTTTCATGTACGTTTCCCTTCGGTTGACCTCGACAAGCTATGAAACAAGGGCCGAAAGTCGGATGCTTCGAATGCTAGGTGCCGATGTCGTCGGCATGTCGACTGTTCCAGAGATCGTGGTGGCTCGACAATGTGGCCTTCGCGTGTTGGCCTTTAGTCTTGTCACAAACAACGCCGTGCTGGCACCAGTGCCTCGTGGAGATGAAAACACGCTCCAAGACAAAGATGCAGGCGAGTTAAACGCGATCTTGGAAGAGGGCAAGGCGGAGCATGAGGAGGTCCTGGAGGCTGGCCGCCGGGCCGCTCTGGACATGCAGGTAAGTCTTACCTGCAAACCCACATCGAGAGAGTAGAAATTGACTCTGGTGACAGGGATTGGTAGTGCAGACTCTTGTGAAAGAGTTCAGCCAGTCATAGACCGCAGCCTTGACGATTGAAAATGCAAGGCTGTAAACCCCTAAAGGCCACTGGCAGAATCAAGACGGTAGTTGACCATTCCTGAATTTTCCTTTTTGAGCCGGTGGGTACCGCAATCACTTCGTTTTCCGGTTCCGCTTTGCCCGTAGATTATTATAAAAGGCTTTCTTCCCACTCTTCTTTGTTTCCTGTATGTCACGGTACTTGGACTCGAAGCGTCTTGACTCCCGCTCCAGTGTCATTGTCTCCTCGACAAATGTCTTCTTGCGATCCTTCTTTGCAATGCGGCCGCTGAAGAACTCGGTCGGACCCTGGATGATGGTTCCCACCTGAGAGAACTCCGGCGGTTTGGCTTTGCCGTTTTCCTTTTTGTAATGTCTCTTGGGATCCAGCACAGAACGCATGCGGAGCAGTTGCAGATCCCTCTTGAGTTCAGTGGTCAACTCGGTCTTGGGGAGGTCAAACCAGTCCGGTCCAGCGGTAGGTTTCTCCTAGAAGGCGTCGACATGTCAGCGGATCGGATTCGCAAACCATGAACAGCGAGAAATCAATGAAGATTTTGTATGTATGCTCAGAGTAACTATGAAAAATAAAAACTCTCACTGGTGCAGCACAGGCCAAGACGGACTGATTACGCCGCATCAAGCGCTCACGCGTTGGGAAAAATTTTCCTCATTGCAAAAAGGGACGAATAAAAGACTCGAAAGCAGGACACTCACCTTCTTTTGGTTCTTTACATCAAGAGACCGGATCGAATTCGATAACTCCTTCTGCGTGGGGTCTATGAGTTGGGCCGAATCGACAGTTGCAATCTCGTCACCCTGTCGAACGTATGGCTCCAGCGCGGTCCCCGAGGATAGCTTCGGAATCCTGGCAGAATGTGAGCCATGGTACGGTCAGAAGTGTAGTGGTCTTCACATACCTCAAGGGAGCGGCTTCGGGGTCTTGAGTGGTTGAGACAGCAGGACCGCGCAGACGTTCTTCTGCCTCCAACAACAGCTGTTGAATCTGGTCGTCTGTCAGGTCTACCTCATCCTGAGGTTGGACACTAGGCCCGGTATGAGCTAGAACATCCATCCCTGCAGATCAGGATGGAAGGTATTGAGAAATGGGGAAGATGGACGAGAGTGGGTTTTATAGATTTTTTTTCTGTTGTTGCTTTCTCGGAGCGGACTAACTTTTGCAGGAGTGGGCCTCACGTGATTGTATCTGTACCGTTAGTTACCAAATGATTACAGTGTACTGCCCATTGGGATTATTTTGCGGCATTGGATGCATTATACGAAGTTAAGAATTAATAAACCGTACTTGAATTGCACCCACGGGCACTAGAGAGGAGGAGGAAATATGCCAGTAAGAGGCGGCATTCGCATGAGGGGTTCGGCCGGAAACGTCAGACAGCTGTGAGGCACCTCCATGCTTGGCACGCTCCGACGCGCTTCCTCCACCCAACACTTCCAGCTCGACTCTCCAGTCTCTGATTCGTCGTGCCTGCGATCAACCACTCTCCCCTTATCTCCAGGTGTCCGATCTGCGTTTGCATCGCATTCGTGTCGCACCTGCAAGAGCTTCTCGGCGAGCCTAATCGACTTCCATCTCCACATCGCTTCGCGCGAGACCTGGTCATTCGTCATGGAGCCAGCTCCTCAGGGAACCGGGCAGCAGCAGGGCCGGCAGCAGCAGCAACCTGTGTATGATATCAGGAATGGTGGCCACTATGGTAAATTGCAGCCCTTTGCACCCCCATTATAAGATCATCTTCGCGCAGCAGCCAGATCAAAGCGCTCTTACTGTCGGGCGCGCGTCGAATGACTGATTCCGTCGTCGCAATCCCGTTTTAAGCATTCATTGACACATTCGCAGGCGCAAGCGCAGCGGTACGCTGAAAACAATAACCCAAGCCCTCTCTGAGTCCACCAGTTATCTAACTACTCGTAATTGAATCAGCTCTCTGCGCAAGGATACGCACCAGTTGCTGAACTGTATACTGGTACCTGGGCCAATGTTAGTACAATGCATCCTCTTCTATAAAACTCACCATTAACATGAACCAGGTAAATCAGGGCCTTCAAGGCACGGCCCGCGATATCCTAACGACCTACTGGCAACACGTCATCAATCACCTGGAATCGGACAACCATGACTATAAAATCCATCAGCTGCCGCTGGCCCGTATCAAGAAGGTGATGAAGGCAGACCCGGAGGTTAAGATGATCTCTGCGGAGGCCCCGATCCTGTTCGCAAAGGGTTGCGATATATTCATCACCGAGCTGACGATGCGCGCGTGGATTCATGCCGAAGATAACAAGCGCCGTACCCTGCAGCGTTCTGACATTGCTGCGGCTCTTTCAAAGTCGGACATGTTCGACTTCCTGATCGATATCGTCCCCCGCGAAGAGGCAACATCCCATGCTAAGCGATCGAGCCAGGCTGCTGGAGCGGCTCCAGGGCCTTCCGCTGTGCCTGGCCAGATGCCGCCTACCCAACATGGAGTCCAGCCACACATGGGTGCCGCCGATTACGGCTCCCTTGGACAGCATATGCCACAGGATCAGGAATACCGCCCTCAGCCTGCCATGTACCCAGGAGCAGTTCAGTCAGACCCAACGGCCTCATATGGCCAGCCTCCATCCCAGATGTTCGAGGGGATGTATGCCTACCCGCACCTTCCCCCTCAACAGGTACGTGTCACTGCTCCTTTGACTGTCCATCTCCAAACTAATCATGAGCAGTGAGGGGGCTTGACAAGTACCTTTGATTCTTTATTGGGGTGATTTACGAATTTCCGCGTGTTTTACGGCGAATCCAGGGACATTTTAGGTATTGCTGTCTCTTTCTCTTTCTTTTCCTATCAACGATGTTTATGCAAGTCAAGGCAAATTTGAATTCTCAACCAGGGTTCATGCCTTCGTAATTGTTTCTGGATACCTAATGATAGGATTCACGTATGTCTTTCTGTACCTAGGTTCTCCTCAATCTGCTGAATTGAATCCTCCCATCGACGGAAGCGTCTGTCCTGGGGACTTTACGTCTTCTTGAATCTCGAGGACAATGTCGCAAATTTGTCGACCTTCATGGGTGGTTGGACCGTGCGAGTAAGCCTGAGAATAAGTTAGCCAAAGGCCAAGACAACAAGGCAATTTTAAAGCGCCATACTTTTCAAGCAGCAATGGTCCTTGTACGGCATCAACACGGCCATACTTCTTGTTCCTGGTGGAGATGTCATAAAATTCATCTGCGCTATCCGCCTGCATGAGTTGTACTGTTTGTTGCAACTCATCAAGGTTTTCCCGTAGAATGGGGACATTCAAACTGTCCACGAATTGCGCAAGATATTCCACGTCCTTGGCTAGCGCAGCCACTCCGTGAGGGTTGATGCACTTCACCTCCGGTGAGAGCGGTTGAGCCTAGACGATCACTTAGTGGGATTCCTCGGAGGAGGACGTAGTAAACTGTAGCAGCAGAGACTTACTAGAATCATGTTTGCAGCATGGCTGAGGGCATCGAAGTAGATCAACTCTTTGATCTCCGTCGGCAGCCCGAGCAAAGTAGAGTTCATAATGTTGGACAGGAACCGAGTCAGGGTTTGCATATAGTTGCTAGGCTCGGTGGGAGGCTTGGGTGCCATCCACTCGTATTCTGCAGTCTCGACGAGATCATCAATTTTGGAGTTGACGACTTCGAAAATGCGCTTCTCGGCGGCTTTCTTATTATTTCGGAACTTCTCGGTAGCCTTCAGAGCAATCGATGTACCCGTGGAGTTTTGCGACCTTGCAGCCGCCAGTAGTAGCTCGAGCTCTCGACAGGCCAGCTCGAAGTGTTCCAGGTTGATAAGAATCTGCACGATCTGGCCCAAGTACTGCGAGGAAAGTCGCTCAACCAGCGTGTCGCATACTTTCCGCGAAAGAAGGTCATCCAGTGCCTATGAAATTAGTAATGCGAGCGTTAAGAGTGACCAGACAAAGCACACTAACATTCTTTAACGTGTCGTCAATCACATTAGGGTGGGGGAAGTCATCATTAGCAAAGAAGTAAAACTGGTTTAAGAAATTCCGAATGTCGATGCAACACAATGGATACATTCGCGAGAATGGCAAGATGCAGGGAAAGCTATATTATCAATCAGCCGGAGATGATATAGAACACGATGATATAGAACGTACACTTGTTCCTCGTGTGGCTTTTCGGAGCTATACCAGCTCACGTTGAGTACCTTTTCATACTCTTCCGGAGTCTGTATTGGCATAGGCATGTAGTCATCCGTTGATACGATCTAAAGCCGTCAGTTCCATATGGTTCCATCGAGTGCTCTGGGATACTGTACCTCTTGAAAATCATCGCTAAATCTCCTCTTCAAGAGCTCCGCGTACTTCTCGAAAAGCTTCAATAAAAAGTCATCAAACACACGGACCGGAAAATTCCACGTCTGTCCCACAAATTAGCCTGGGGTATTTTCTGGTTATAGATGAGCCCAACACACATTCATTGTCTGCATGAACAAAGCAATCAGGTTCTTGATTTTGAGGATACTCTCGGCATTGTCCACTTCGTGCAGGGCTTTTGATATCACACCAACGGCGGTTTGACACATGGAATCCCAGAGTTCGTCAATCTAGAAGTTTGAGTCAGGCAAGTCCTCCCCGGATTCAAGGGGGGTGAAAGAGGAAGAAGAATGAACCATACATCAACTGATGATCTCAGGTCCGGGACCCGTTTCGAAGTTGCCCGTTCGACAATCGCGAAACCTGCCATCTCCTCAAGCAAATTATGTAGACTGGCACCGTCTTCATCAACGAGAGTGATAGACGATGGAAGTAAGAGATCTTTCTGCCGGCGACGAGTGTTGGCATACTCAATCCGGAACTTGTCCATGTGCCCCAGCGACTGGTGAATATGCAGGCATTCAAACAGTGGTGTGAAATCCACTTGAAGATCTTCGTTATGTAGAAGGTCATACTCTTCGTCTTCGTCCGCTACGAGTTCAATTGCAGAGTTGAGATTGAAGTGCTCAAGGTACGGAATCTTCTCTGCTCTTTGCTTAAAGCGTGACTTCCGCTGATCGGTGTGAAACAGCGCAATCTCCCCAAGATACTGAGACATTTCCCGAATGCGATACAGCCAGGTGTTTAGATCCGACATGACTGCCTCGGCGATCGCACGCTGAGTCGCCGGCACCGAGCGCTGAATCATCACCGCGATCTTGTACTGGGTAACCCCCTTCAGGTGAACATTGTGTAGCTCCTCCAGTGCACGCAGCGCAGCATAGTGATTCTTCTTTGCCAGCAAGTCGTGGACTTGATTGGCCAGGCGCAACACCTCCAGGCAGTCCTGAATGGCGCGCGATGTCTCGTCGATATTCTGTCGATGGCCGCGAGACTCCACCAGCGCCTTCTTTTGCTGGGCGAGCCGTTCGGTACTCGTTTGGATGGACTGGTTGAGGTCCAAGATCTCGGCCGTTAAGCTGACTGTCCCTTCCCGGATCCGAAGCAGGGAGTTGACCGACGACACGAACTCCTGGTGATTGGTATTGCAGGTGCTCTCAATCTCCGCCTCCTTGTCGGTTGCAAAGCGGGAAAGCGATTGCAGCAACTGCGGTGTGCGATTGCCGACACTGTATTCGCGAATGGAGGGAATTAGCTGATCTAAGTAGTCAGTATCAGAGGGTGAAATGATGATCTGTTGGTTGTCAGCAATTCCTCATTGCAGCTCCCCGGAAGATCCTACAGCTCCTACCTGGTTCAGAACATGGGGCTCTGCCATAGGGGCCATGGAGGGCATGACGGGCTTGTTGAATAGCAGACCACCGAATTGAAGACGAGGGTGTCGCGGGGAGCTCTGAAGGCGATTAGCGGAACGCTATCTCGGAAACGGATTAGCGTATATCCGAAGCCGCTAGCGCGACGCACGGACCGCTATAGATAGTCTATTTAATAAACTCACTTCCTAACTACTTCAACTTGCTAACCCTCAATGTCCTCTCCCACAATCATGAACATCTCTTATGAAGTCGAGAATGCGGATGGCATTCAAAGCATTGTTGGCGTTGAAGTACCGAGCAATAAAGTCGTGTACTGTGACGCGTGGCATAAAATGGATGACTCTGTTTTCACAGGGTACGCAGAGAAGTTACCCTTTCATGCTGTCCTATCAAACCAAAACTAATTGTACATCCTAGGCCTACTACCGTGATCGTCAATGAAAATATTCAGTATCTCTGCATTGCAATGAAAATGCCACCTGTTATCGGGAGCTCGCTTGATAGTACACGATCTCATTCTCCCACTTCAATGCCAATGATGCTTTGGATTCCATCCGCATTCTCAACTCCATGAAAAAGGTGAACTATCTATAGAGAGGTTCTACACATGGCGCTTTCCACTGAATTTGTGGGGCTTTTGAGCGACACGGCCATGCTCGCCGTTACCTAGGTATGTACTACTCCTCTGCCTATTCACAGGAGCTTTGTATAGGTCAACGGTCAATGCACTTGGGTAGTATCTCAATTAACTAGATCAATGACTGGTTCCTAATAACCGCCAGAGCGGGCCTTTAATCATGTCGCTGGGACTTAACTAGGGATTATTGTCACGTCGGCGGTGCCTGGACTGGGATGCACCCCACGTTGCCGCCGCCTTGATTCGGGATGCATCAGATGATGTCGTCCTCCGGCCTTAGGCCGTCGGCGACATCATTCAGGCCGGCGACGACTCACCTGTAAATATCCCCATTCCCCCTCCGTTTTCTTTCTCTTTCCGAACCTCCCCCTCCCACTTCCACCTCTGCTTTTCTCGATCTTCCTTTGGATCCCACACTCTACACTTTGATTCTGTCTTCGAGACAGTCCTGCTTCTTCTTTGAAACTCTTTTGCTCAAGGTACCCTGCAAGCATGACCAATCGCCAGCCGCGAGGCATGTTGCCCTCTGGCTCTGGCATGACCTCCCCAAGCTCGCAACTTGCTGCGTTTACCTTCAACCCATTTGAGGAGGACGACTGGACCTCAGGCTCCCTACTCCCCCGTGCTCCGGATCCCCGTAACAGGTATGATAATTTCCCTTGACATTCTATGTACCCACTTATGATTTGCAGCGACCCATTCCAAGGGTTCATCACTAGGGCTACTCAGGCCGGACAGCAAGGGCGTCATTCTGGTACAGCCATGGTTCCTTCAGGATCCAACCGCCGTTCCAGATACCAAACCTCGTCGGATTCTACTTATGGTGGCCCACCGGCTAGAGATGCCCGCCAGGAGGACTTGGTGAGTCCCACTTGCTCACCCGCCCAAGTTCGCACGATTCCTTCTGCTTCACGGGCAAACGGTCGCCGGTTTTTGGTTCAGAATGTGTCCACTGATATTGAGGGCTTGGATATCATCAAACAATTCCCTGAACACGTGAGTGCCCCGCAATCAAAATTAATCTCAAGACTGACCAAACCCTAGGCGTATCCAAGCATGATTGGCCCTTATATGGTCGATCTTAGTACCAAAGGCCGTTTTTACATTGGCTTCTCAGACCTTCGCGAGGCCAATTGTTTTTTGGCTAAGGTTGTAACTTTGAATGTCAACTGGGATATCACTGTTGTCTCCCCAGAAGTCTTCAACCGAGAGACGCGACTCTGTGTTTCGGTGCCACTGAATTTTGATGATTCAGTATTGGTTACTCTCTATTGCGTGAGCGACTCCAACGTGAACCCACAGAACATCGTGGACAAAGTGAAGCCGATACTCGATCTTCTCGGAACCGTGCACTCTATTCAGGAACTGCATCTTAGCCACCCATCAGAGGGTCGGATTACAGTACATGACATTATCACACGTTACTTCAACGCCAGCAATGCCTTGAATGCCATTCGAGCTCTCAACTCGGTTCGAAATGCGGTAATTATTCATACCTCTCCGTTGTCCTTTCATAATTGAACTTTAATAACCATCTTTCTGCAGGAGTTCATCATTGAGGTGGTTCCATACATCGAAGGAACGGAGAATCAAACTCCTCGTCACTGGAGTATCTCAAACAAGGCTCGACGTGAGGAACAGCAGGCCGTGCAGGCCGCGCAGCCGGTGACTCCAGCGCGCCGGGCATACATGTCACCGGGTCATGACCCTGACAGTTCGCCGATTCCGATTCCCGAGCGTGGCCCAGTGGGCAACACCCAAAAAATTGATCTGTCGCATGTTCTCCACCAACGCGATCCTCGTACCACGGTGGGCGCATAAGACCCCTCTGCTGCTTCAGAGAGCTTCGAAGACTAACTTGTTTTGTTTTGAAGATTATGCTGCGCAATATCCCCGCGGCAATGACTTGGGTAAGGGGCGGTTGTTCCAAAACGAATGGATCTCGGGAAACTAACCAGTCATCCAGCCTCAACTCAAGGCTATCCTCGATTCCACCAGCCGGAACCGCTATGACTTCATGTACTTGCGAATGGGTGAGCACTGATGACTCCTACCCGTCTTGGAATTTATGGCTAACCATTGACATTGCATCTCAGACTTCAACTCTAACCAAAAGTTAGTAAACAGCAGCGCCGTTGCCTCTCTGAGAACAATATATTGACCAAGTTTCTTTTTTTCAGTGTCGGCTACGCCTTCGTCAATTTCGCCACAGTAAGTGCTGACCCTATCGCTTTCCAAGGAAGGAGATCGCTGACCATTTTTAGCCTGTTGAAATCTACAAGGTTTGATTCTCAACGTTTGGATTTATGCATTTTATTAACAGTCTCACAGTTCATGAATGCTCGTCAGGGCCATGCCTGGTATGGACACTGGTAGTCCTTCTCCACAAAGACATCACACTGACCTCTGAATCTCTAGGCCTGGGTTCCTCCGCTTTGAGGACAAGATCGCCGTGATGTCCTATGCAAGTTCGTCAACGCACTTTATGACTCCTTTTGAGAACACCTCTAATGAACATGTTGAATAGCTGTGCAAGGCAAGTCTGCGCTCGTGGAGAAGTTCCGCAACAGCCCTGTGATGCTCAACTCCGAGGACCATCGCCCAAAGGTAATATCCCCATGCAATCCATTCGATCCAGATACTGACTGGCATATAGCTTTTCCATATGGATGGCCTCTTGATCGGCCGACAGGCCCCATTTCCGCCCGTCAACAATTTCTACGCCCTGTCGAGGGCAATTGAACGCAGCCAGAAGACCGGTAAGCTACCTCTCGCTGTATTTGTGGCGCTTCGCGACTGACATTTGTAGGTCTTTACCGATCCGGGGCTCGCACCGACCCTCGAAACTATCTCTATCCCGACCGCGCCGAAATGGCGCAGCGGGGTATGCCTGCCGGGGATGGCGGATCCCCAATTCGAGCTGCACGCGGTCAAGACACCGGTGCCGCCGCAGCCTTCCGGGCTGCAGAGCATTCTCTGCAGCGGTGGTTGAATGACCCCAGCTCGGGTTAAACGAAGGGTGGAAGACGATGGGATTGACGAATTCCTTTCAGTTCTTTTTGATTTTCGCTTTGCTTTGCCGCCACTTCTCTTAGTTTGAGAGCGGCCGAGAGCCTCACTCTCGGCTGCTCCCCGGGCAGCTTTTGCCCGGGTGCCAATCTATCGCTGGCGGGCGACTCTTGTTTTTCGCTTCTTGATTTACTCACTTTCCTTTCAGCTGTTCCTTCTGTATGTCATAGTTTGAGGGTGTCCGAAAGCCTCACTGTAGGAGTAGTAGTTGTAGAATATAGAATGTAGAAAATATCGACTTCTTTTACTGGAATCGGTATGTGGGGACTTCCCGGCCAAAACTTCCCTCCTCATCTTCATCTTCTCTGACCTTTCTCTCTCCTCTCGGCATCATGGACAACAAGGAAATTCTGGCAGTTCACTCAGTACTGCATTTGATTTATCATCGCAATAAGAACCAGCATCAGAAAGCCAAGTGGTGGAAATGGCTCTCGGCGCTGAAACGCACCGCCTGGCATCTGGGATCGATGGACTCGGCCAAAGCAGCAAGCTCCTATCGGCAGCATCTAGCCTCGCATCTGATTCCGAGAAGTTATCTGTATGTCATTTCCAGTGGGCTCACTCTATTACGTCTGCAAGAATCCCCGGCTGACTTACGCAGAGCATTTTCCACCGTGGTCGCCGATAACCAGTTCGCCACCCTCGGTGTAGTATTACTGGCCGCTCTGGCTCGTCTTGCCAAGGCAACTGGTATCGACCGTGAAATGGCTAGTCAGAGGCAGCCAAAAGTGAAGAAAGTTACTCCCGTTGTCTCAGCAAAGGAGGACCATGGCGAGCCCATCAGTCGTGATGAACCCACCAGTCGTGATGAACCCATCAGTCGCGGTGAGCCCATCAGTCGCGGTGAGCCCATCAGTCGCGGTGAGTCCATCTGTCGAAGTGAGGCCGATGCGCTACCTGCGCCGACCAAGGCTGCTGCCTCAAAGACGACGGGGAAGTCAACCGAGAACAAGCCCAGCGCGAAACGTACGAAGAAATCCAGTAAACGGAAGAAAAATGCCATAGACGATCTATTCAGCGGTCTGTTGTGAAAGATCATGTCTCTATGACGCTACACGATACGCGGTGCCAATACGGTTCAGATTTATTGTGGAAACTGGCTGAGATTCGTGTTTATTTGACTCCCGAGAAGCGTCATTTCCGAGCTTGAAGATACGAGAGACCGATACCTCCCAGCAGGTTCACCGCAACGTGATGCGCGGTTGCCCATGCGATGGTATACAGATACTTGGGCGAGAACACGGTCCAAATGAAAAGATGGGTTCTCAAGGCTGTACACGCAGCCATAACAGAGACCAGTGACGCTGCGATATGAAATGTCGACAACGCAGCAGGACTGTGGATCCCTGAGACTTGTTGCGGCCGGAGCAGGTTGCTCATGGAAGTCCACCAAACTGGGCCTGCCCAGTTACTCACAAACGTCAGCACCCCCACCAGGATCACGCTATAGCTCCCGATGCCGTTGTAGGCAGTCGATAGATCTATCGAAGAGATTGCGTTCGAGCCTCCGAAAGCAAAGAAAGTCATGTACTGCAGTATCAGCGTCGTCACGGTCACTTCCACACCGTCCAGACTCATCGCAGAAAGAATCATGGCTTGCACCCGGAATACAATGAACAGTGGAATGTTGGTTGCTCTGGACTGCATCATCAGAAACAGATTGAGGGCTTCATGAAAGAGGGTGTTCGGGGCTGGCGATGAAAGTTAGTCGGGCTTCAATTCCGGAAAGGCAGGTGAGAGCTTACTTCGTGCATTCCCTGGCCGTTTCTCAATGAAGAATGCCAAAAGTGCGCAACAAGCCAGACCACCAAATACAAATCTTGCTTGCCAGACCAAAGAGAAGATGTCTGGCCACGCTTCCACAGCCCTTGATACGAAAGAGCCAACAAGGAGTTCGGGAGAATCAGCGGCCACAAAGTTCAATTTGAACATGAAGGCTAGCGCTGTGAGAATCAAGGCGCTCAAGCGGAGCAATGCTGCGGATGGCAGACTCTTGGAAAGATGCCAACCTGCATCGACATATGTCAGAATCACTAGGCCCCAAAAGATGGCAGGATGGTCCGGGAAGAATGCACGGGCGATGTCTGGTTCCGCAGCGAACTTCTGGCCTGTTTGGTTCCATCGTCTGAGAATTCTTTGAGAGATTGCGAGTCCAAAAGTGGCTAGAGCAGGATAGCGAGCTGGAAGCGAACCCATGTTGCTTCGAGCGCTGGGCCGAGATGCTGCGAATCTGACATGGAGGTATAACATCCATCCGGACCAGATCCAATACCAGAACTGCTGCTCCTCTTCGACATAGCTGCTTGCAAACATCATGCTTCCGTAGCCGATGATCATAAATGCCAAGAACAGCCCAGTATGCGCGGACCGCGTGCATTCATGGAATACGGTCCGAGAAACCAGCAAGACCGCAATGCCCGTGACCGCCAATCCCAGACAGAGCCTGGAAACATTGTAGTTACTAGCAGTGCTGCTCATCACGTCCTGTGCGACCCGTGAGAACCGCATCAAAGCTGGACCGATGGTCGAGAAGGCCTCGTCCGCCGGGATATCCTTTGAACGAAGCTGCTGGACTTGCGCCCAGGCACACTGTGCACCTTCAATACCCGAGTCTGCACCTGATCCACAACTTGATGCGATTGTGTCGTCGTCAAAAGCAAAGTTGGGAAACGTGGCTTTGACCGTGTTCAGTAATTGCTGAGCATTGCGCCCCAAGATCTGGAGTTTTTGCGCTCCTGAAGCCGAGTCAGTCTATGTTGACTCGCTGATTTTACAAGAACCAGGAAAGAATACACACCGGAATCCCACATATCAAGAAACTCCGGGATGAAAACCCCCAAGCTGTTCAAAGGAATCGGCATGCCGAGTAGTCCCGCCAGTGTTGGAGTGATATCTGCTTGCTCGACGGTCCGATAGTATTGGAGGTCATCCAACGGTTCAGTAGGGCTTTCCAATTGAGTTCCCAAGGCCTGCAATTTGGGAGATATGAAAAGCAGCGCCGGGGACGTCTCCCCGGCAGATGAGCCACCGTGATTTCCAGCTTCATTCATGCCATGATCACCACACAAGACGAAAAGCGTGGACTGGAGGTGCGACTCTTGCTGCATGGCCGAATAGACTTGGTTCACCACTGCATCCATCTCTTGCTGTTTCGATGCCATGAAGGGACTAGCAAAAATGTCAGGTACTATTCAGGAGCTGAATCAGAGCCAGTAGGTTACCTTTTCGGACCTGATTTGTGTCCAATATGATCCAGGCCCAGATAATGCATGATCATGGCGGACCAGTCACTTTGGGCAAGCTCATGCGGCACATGGCGAGTCACATTGCGGTCAACTTCTACGAAGTCCTGTAAATGAAGCCTTAGATACGATACCAACAGCCGCGTATATGCTTTGGAGAATGACTGACCGACACAAAAAAGCTCGTGGTTCCATCAGCTCGGTCAAACATACCCGGGAAAAGTTTGAGCCACGTATCATCCCCATACATGACAAGCCGGTCTCCTCTGGCCTTCAATTGTGCAAGCCATGTATCTTGATATGCCAGAGTTGACGTAGTATCTGATTCGGCAATGTTCAAAATAACGTCCAAAAACGAAGGGACCGACCCTGTGGTCATCGCTTTCAGCCGAGGCATAGTAACTGTAGGCGAGCTTGCATGGGCAGTAAATGGCAGCGCAGTGCCTGCTCGAATCAGACTGCTGAAAAGTCAATTGCTAGCTCTCTGCATGGGGGAGATGCATCCGACCTTTGGGTGAACAAGAATGCAGATTCATTCGAGTAAACAAAATCACTTTGCCTTTCTTTAGCAGGATTCCAATGTAATTTAATGCCGATATCATTCCCTACCTGCGCAATGCATCCACCACCATGAAGATGACTTTGTCGAAGACCGGAGTCGTGGCATTTTGGTCGATTTCGTTGAAAGTAGCTAGACCGGGAAGGAGAGGCTTGTAGGGGAAGAATCCGGAGGAAAAAATCAAAATGCCTACTGGCAACAGGAGATTGGCGAGCAGAGTCGTCCAATCGCATTTCATGATGACCATGATGCTCCCTGCGACGTCTTCTACGCGGCGCCGAGAAGACGCGGAACCCGCGCCTTGATAGGCTTCAAGCTATCAAAGTGTTTATCGGCATCACACCGCCTTCCTTAAGGTTCATTAATCTCGTGGGATAGTCATAGGGTCCCTAGTTATGTATACCGCCACCTTTGCATGTCCAGGTTTTGCAAGTGCGCTTTCTTCATATGTGATCTGTGATGCATTTGATATAGTATGTGTAGACAATACTAGTTCTCTGACAAAATATGTGCCCAGACTCCCAACGCCGTGGTTTTTCTTTTCATCCGCGTATCGTTTCTTCCACCCCGTTTATTAAACTATTGTCTTCCAGACTTTATTTTCTCTTCGGACCCTTCTTCCCCTTGGAGGGTGCTTTAAACGTTATCGAGTTGCGAGGCTTTTGGTTCCGCTTCTGAATACGGGCGGGCTTCTTCCGGCTCTTGGAGATTTTGGTATCGACGTCCATGTCTGCAAAGTAAAAGGTCAGGCTGCTGATCGATTCACGGAGGCGAAGCTCAGAGAAGCAAGTTGGACATACCTTCACCGGCCACAGTAGCTTTATCGTTGTCTTGGTTTTGATCGGCTATGATCACGGACTACTGTCAGATCAAGATTCTGTCACGAAGTAGTGAGAGATAGCAGTAGACATACCGGTATCATCCGTTTCAATTTCCATTTGCGACTTCACGGGGCGCTCAGGCTTCGGCTGCGAGGCGAGTTCCTGTAGTTTGGCGGCGAGTCGTTCGGTTCGGGCGTCCACCGCAGGACCAGCAATCTTTTTGCGAAGATTGGCGCGGTTGCGCTTAGAAACACTGGCTCGAATACTTTTCGCCATGATGTGTAGTAGAAATTCTTTGATGGGAAAGAGAGTGGGAGAGAAGAAGGAGGTACCGGTACCGATCTCGATTTCCCCAAGTTGCTTTCGCTTTTTCTTCTTTTTTTTTTCTTTCTCCATTTTATCGCGATAGGCCCGTCTTATGTCATCCACTGAAAGCCCGCGAACCTCAACTTCGACTCTCCCAAGATCCCTCTACTTCCTTCTCGGCCTTTGAGGGAGTGAGGCTCTATTGAGATGCATTTATACGGATTCCGCGCTGCTTTGGCTGTGTCGCATTCTGCCTGAGTTGTCGTTGCTCTTCCTGGGCCCTTCCACCACTTCTGAGTGACCGCTGCGATGGCGTCCCCCGGCCAATTCCCAGAGCTTCCCCAGCTTGTGGCTCTCATAAAGACTCTAACTAATCCACAGCTTAAGGAGCTCTTGCGAAACGAGGGTCTTGCCGTTTCCGGAGTGAAAGCATCTCTACAGCTCCGCATTATTGACTGTTCGTTCTCTCCCTCTTAACATCTTTCCTGTCCCCTTGTTCTCCTCTGCACTATCCTCTTTCATTCCCGGCATTATTCTCCAGTGTCTCAATGAATCATTCCTGAAAAATTGCTTCAGAGGGGTATTGACCTTTGCGACGAAACAGATCTTGAACGCCTAGCCAAATCGGAGGGAAACGGTGACCGCTACGATGCGCTGAAGGCACGCATTTATCGCACGGCTGTGCCGGGCACTTCGAGTTTTCAAGCAAATACCAGCTTTCAGCTCCAGCCTCCCGCTGTCTCCCATCCTGCGCCCTCGCCAGCTCGATCTACACCTTTGGGGGCATCGATGTCACCCTATTCACATACCGGTTTGTCCAGGCACTACCCAGTATCCTTGACGGTAGCTTATTCATTACACAGGCCATGTCAGTTTCAAGGATAGCCCATTTTTCACTATCGTGACACATCTCACGCCGATTGTGGAATGTAAAGGTAAGCGCCCCAGAGAGCTTTCAGTCAAAGTCACTGAGTCTAATATGGATCAGTCCGCGAGCAAACAAGGGATAGCATCGAACTCAAGGTTATCCTCTCTGCATCTATGGCCGCAGACCTGCAGATGGATGAGAATCTTCGGGTGATGGTATACTGTGCAGCAGACTCTGGCCTCAAACAATTCACCAAGTCCGACATTGCATTCCCACATCAGGTGGAGCTAAAGGCAAATCTCGACGAAGTCAAGGCCAATCTTCGAGGGTTGAAAAATAGACCAGGCACCACGCAACCCGCCGATGTAACGAACTACATACGCAAGAAACCCGGCTACACCAACAATATCGTCATGACTTATGCGTTGACTCAAAAGGCAAGTATTCTAGCTCGCTCAAGGCGAGTGATGTTGTTGCTGACCGTCCGCAGAAATTCTTCGCGCTCGTCAACCTTGTCAGACAGCACCCAGTGGGAGACCTGGTGGCGGAGTTGAAATCCCGCAAACTCATTTCCAAGGAACAGGTGATTCGAGAAAGTAAGGATACGAATTCCCTGTTCGGGGAAACACGTCGATCTAACAGGATATTTTCACAGTGAAAAATCGCTCCCAGGACTCTGACATTGTTGCCACGTCAAGTATCATGTCTCTCAAATGTCCGCTATCGACTCTACGAATCGAAGTTCCTTGTCGCTCAGTGGTTTGCACTCATAACCAATGCTTTGATGCATCGTCGTTTCTCCAGTTGCAAAAGCAGGCGCCAACGTGGACCTGCCCAGTATGCTCCAAGTCGACCAGTTTCGAATCACTGCAAGTTGACCAGTAAGTCCGAACCATGGATGGCATCCACCCCGGCCGAGAGGTCTTTGTTCATTTGACTTATACGGGTAAAGGTATGTTGACGACATTCTGCGGTCAACTTCGCCGGACGTCGAACAAGTCATCATTGAACCCGATGGGGCCTGGGCGACTCCGAACGATGCGAATGGAGCCAAGCTGGGCGGAGTGACCCCAGCAACAAATGACGATGACGATGACTTGATCGAGATCAGCGAGCCCGGCATTAGTCCCGTGAAGCAGGAACCTATGCCTTCAAGGGTCATGCTTGAGCGAACCCCAGCTCAATCCCAACCTCAGTCCCGGGAGACATCAATGCCGTCTCCTGCAGTTCGGATGTCGAGTAAGAAACGATCTGCTTCTCAGGTCATTGACCTCACGGCTAGTGATGATGAACACGATGAATCACCGGTTCCCCCGCCTAAGCGCCCGGCCATAAGCTTCAATATTCGTGGGGATTCTCAGCCGGTCACCAACAGTCCTCTCCCTAGCAACACCTACCCACCGTCATATTAGTCGGGCTGGATCTCGATATGGATCAGGGGTATACAACGGGTCTCCCGCTTGACTTTTGTTTTACCTGCATTTGCCGCGGTGTTTATGGCGTCGCCTTTCCGAATTGCATTCGGTTCGATTCTGGATAACTAGGTTTATGTGTTATGTTTTTACGGCGCCATGGACAATGTACCACCTTAGGAATCTCGAATTTTTCTTCCATCAATGTCCCCATTACTTACGATTCAAACACCCTATTTCCCGTATATTGAATGTCATGGCTTTGAAGAGATGCACGGATTTCTGGAGTGGTTGTATTGGTAGATTAAACCGTAGCTTAAATGTGGGGGAAACCATCTCTTTCCGCCTTCAAACAACCCCCCGAATCGAAACCTTGACAACATCCCCCGTCAACTCCCTCCACCCAATATCCCAATATCCACCATGTCATTCGACGCATCCGCCGTAATAAGCATTTCCGACCCAGATGCGCGCGCCGTCAGCTCCTCCTGTTTCGACTTCCTCCTCATCGAGCTAGTGCCCATGGCCGAACGCCTCGCCAAAGAGCTAGCAACGAACGAAACCGAACCCGAAGACGACGAAGTCAGGGAGAGTACATACTTTCGTCTCGAATCCCTAGGATACCGAGTAGGTCAGGGTCTCGCTGAAAGGTAAGCTCAATTCTCATCAACCCCCCCAAGTCCAACCTCAGCTCACAATCCAGATTCTCGCGAGATCGGCCTCGATTCACAGATAACCTCGACGTGATCAAATTCATCTGTAAGGACCTATGGACAGTCCTGTTTAGGAAACAAGTGGATAATTTGAAAACAAACCATCGGGTTCGTTGCGATGTGTCCTGCTCGAGACAACGCTAATGGGATTGGATTAAGGGAGTATACGTTCTAACGGATAGCTCGTTTCGACCGTTTGGGAGAATGAGTATGACGGTGCGGAGTGAGGCGATAGCGATGGCGCAAGCGGTAGGTGATGACCTCTGTCTCCCGTGAAGTATCAAGCTAATTACGATTTTAGTATCTGTGGTTTCCTTGTGGTATTATTCGCGGTGCGCTGGCGAGTCTAGGTATCAATACGACGGTACAGGCGGAGACGTCGGATCTTCCAGGGGCGACTTTTCAGATTAAAACTGTCCAGGCCAGACCTTGAGTATGATCATGATTTCCAGGCCTGGACTCAATTTGCCGACTGTTCCCAATGGCATTCTCCAGCTGGACTGGGATTTGCGATTCTTCGACATAAGAACGGCCCTTTCGAAGGTTGAACTACACAGAACGGGACTACGGACTACGGACTACAAGGGAAATGCCGGTGCGAAACAGACTTTGATGATATTCGTTGCATGTCTGATTTTCACTATCTTGCATGCCACCAAACCAATACAACGACCGAGAACCAAGCCCTGCCATGTCTGTTCGTCGTTCATAATCTCATGGTATCACGCTTAAAGCCTATCTTTCCGGGATAATCATAATTAGCAAGGTTCTGGCCATTTGAGGTCATGCAGGAGCGCCGGGGTTCAGTCGGCGAGTGCATCTGGCACGATACTATGATGTGCCAGGGAGGGCTTTTTCTGGGGAAAGAGGAAGTATTACTTTGGTGGAGGGTTCTTGACGAAGTCGACGCCCTTCTCGATGTTGCCCTTGAGGCCCTTGATGCAAGCCTCCAGGAGCTTTTGCTCCTGTTCGGTCACACCGCCAAGAATGTTAATGGCCTTCTCGGCGCCGTTGGGCTGTAAAGATAGTGTCAGTTTTGCGGATCTAATAAATCGATGCGTTGAAGCAAAAGGACTTACGCCGAGCTCCACGGGGGTAGAGAAGAACTCAACACCGGTAGCCTTGACGATCTCATCGCCGCCAGAAACACCGGGCAGGTAGACGAAAGTAGGCTCAACGATGCCCTTCTCGCCCTTGGTGGCCTTGATCACGGCCTCTGCGAATCTATACTAGAGTCAGTGACAGAACATGCGATGAATACGGGGTTTACCGACCTGAAACCGGCATATGCCATGGAAAGAGTAGCAGATCCAGCACCGTCCTTGGCCTTGACCACCTCGTCACCACCAAACTGAACGCCTGTGCAGTGTCAGTCAGCATATTCATCGGACAATGTACTTGATGGTTAACGTACGGTTGACCAGAGCATCATATCGGTCAGCGGGGATCTTGAAGCCGGGAGAGACCTTGCTGAACAGAGGGACGATGGTCTCGCCGGAGTGACCACCGATGACGGGGACGGTAGCCTTGGAAGGATCCTTCTGGCCAGAGAACTCTTGGGTGAAGGTTTCGGCACGAACGACATCGAGGGTGGTCACACCGAACAGACGCTTGGCGTCGAAGACACCGGCGGCCTTGAGGACCTCGGCAGCAATGGGGACAGTGGAGTTGACGGGGTTGGAGATGACGAGGGTGAAAGCCTTGGGGCTGAACTCGGCAATGCCCTTGACCAGGTCGCGCACGATGCCGGCGTTGATCTTGAAAAGGTCATCACGGGTCATGCCAGGCTTGCCTATATGCCAAGCAGTTAGAATGTGACATCCAGGAATCGGAGAAGAGACACTAACGGGGAATGCCGGCCGGGATGACAACGATGTCAGCACCGGTCAGGGCGTGCTTCAAACCATCATCCTTGGGAAGGTAGCCGGAGATTTTCTGCATTCTGGTCAGAGCTACTCATGCAGGTCAAGGCCAGCAGCCGGGAAGTTAAACTTACGGCAACCGAGGAGATGTGAGAAAGGTCGGCAGCGACACCGGGGGTGTTCACAACATCGTACAGGGCGAGCTCGTCAACCAGAGGGCAAGCCTTCAGCAGCAGGGAGAGAGGCTACTCGGAAACCGTTAGCAAGCTTAAGAAGATGGGTGGGGGAAGGGTCGAGAGAGCTGACCTGGCCAATGCCGCCAGAGGCACCGAGGACAACTTGGATCAATTAGCTAGATGCACAATCACAGTTCGGAAAGCAGTGCTCACCAGCTTTAACCATGATGTAGAATTTAGAGAGGAAAGGATGGGTATGGAAGAGATGGGGAGGGGAAAAGAGGAAGAGCGGAAGGTTTTAATAGAGGGGCTTAAGCATGAGGGGCAACCCCGGAATTTCCAGAGGGGGAAGCTATGTGACGTGGTTCTCCATTTGATTTTCGTCCGCTAACTAGAAATCTACTTAGTCAACTAGCTCTACCTGCATTTTTACTATATGGAGTGGAGTAAATCTTTCCAGTCTGGTCTCTTCCGATTATTATCGTCTCTCGTGGTTCGTGATTGTGCTTCCCCCGGTCTTTTCCCCTTGCCCATCCACTTATCGGGAAAAGGCGGGATAGTTTGGGTGATGCCACCACAAACGACATCGACATCATCGCTTCCCAGACTTCCCCCGGCTTCTACTTCGGGTTCGGGACCGAGGCTGCTTGGGATCTCGGCCCGACTATCGGCGTAAATGGATCCATTTCTTTCTGTATTCTTAGGCTGATTGCTTTTTCGTTCCTGTGGATCATTTCTTTTAGAAGTGTATTGTTTTCCCTTCCAAAGAACCGGTTGCCCGGAGCAAATCGCTAGATTACATAGACACCTCGTCTTTTTATCCAGCACGGCGCAGTCTCACATTTGTTTCAAAGATCGACCGGTTCGCCGTTCATCCACCCTTCTCCGTCATTTCTGAACGTGTCTTATTCAAGCAGACTGCTCGGCAGCCTGGGCCTTGGCGCCACGGGGCTTCTTGGCGGGGGTGTCCTTCTTGGGCTGCTGCGAGCGGCGGATGGCGCTCACACGGGCAACGGCCTCCTCGCGGAGATCGGCACGGTAGCCGTTCTGGGCGGTCTTGTCGGCAACACCCTTGTAGATCCTATCACATCATCTGGGTCAGCACCGCCCTGTTCTATATCGCCGTGTTTCAACCGAAGCATCTGGGGGTCGGGTGCCTTGCTTACTTGCGAGTAGAGGTCTTGGGGCCGTAGGTGACGGTGACCAGGTTCTTGCCGGGCTGGTGGGGGTTGCTGGGCTTCTTGGTGGTCACGGTGATGTCACCGTTCTCGGCGTCCTGAACGCCAATGGCCTGATAGAGGAAAGATGGTTAGGATTTCGCGAGTCCAATTGAGGAGTATGTACGGAGCGCGCGGTGTAGAAATCGATATACCTTGGTGTTGGCGTAACCGGCGTACTAAAAGGTATCTGTCAGTCCTCGGATCGCAATGGGACAAACAATTGTAGTATCGTACCTTGAAAGAGTGCTTGTTCACCAGGTTCAGAGGGTCCCGGGAGAACTGGGAGCCACCGCCGGCGTTACGGCGAACCAGATAAGCATTCTGGTTGCCTATACCAAAGCATCAGCCATGGACCCAAGGGGGAAAAAAAATCCCGGGGATACGTACGGGTGATCTGCCAGACCACTTCGTTAGAGACGTTTGTGCGTTCGGCGGCCATTGTGATGTTTTGGACTCGAAAGGTTGGAATCGCCGTCGCGAAAGTGTGTGTGAGTCGAATTGAATGTTCTCTCGCTAAGCGGGCCGTTTTGGGTTTAGCTTCGAATGGCTTTGATGCCTTGTTTATGCCTGCCGGGTCAGGCATAAAGGCCTTCCACGAGATGATGACGCCTGTAGGTTGGTCCTCTTTGCTGATAGTCCTGTCTGAGTTCGTAAATCCTCGGAACTTCCAGTTCCAGAAGGGGTCTTGCCCACAATGACCTACAATACTCTCTTCTACGCTCTCTTATTCTCGGTCATCACCTGCGGAACGGGTAAGTCTAGCGTTCCTTGCTCCCCGGATTTACCGGAGTACGATCTAACGCTCATCCAGCACTCTATCTCACTCGATCTCGGTGGATCCCATGGCTGCCTGTGCCGGACTACATCTATCATCGACTTCCATCCAGCTTCACGGCCGATCTGGAAGCTGGCCTGAGCTCGTCGCAGTTTGATATTGCCGCGAACATCGCAGACGGTGACGCGAGGGGCGGCCTGGACCAGCGAGCCAAGCAGGAAGTACAAAGGATTTTGAAGAATCGAAAGGTTACTTTCGATGAGGCCCGACGAATCTATACCGAACAGCGATTCGCAAAGAATAATATTGGCCCAGACGGCCGACCTCGAGACCCCAAGTTTGTCTCGTTTTCATGAGCATCCATTTCCCACTTTTTGGCCGGTCTCTTCTCTTCTTTTTTTTTCCTTTGTGATTACTCTCCCTGGAATTTCCTTGTTCCCTCCTTATGTTCCCATGCCGAGTCAGTGTATATCCCCGGCTTTCCTATTATGCTACTCTTGGCGTTGAGGCTTTCTAGGCAGAAAACATCATTCTCAATACGGAAATTGAAGTTGCTCTTGCATTCATCATTTCTTAGTGATTACATTTTAGATCGCTTGGGTATTAACCGGCGCATCTGCCGGTATCGTGAAAGTATGCAACGTTCCTCCCGCTTTCCTGAGTCCAAGGCGCGGCGGAACTCGTGTGGTCCAAATTCAGAGGCACAAGCTACTTTGCAGCCGCAAAGTCAAAGTAGTCCAGGTCTGGAAATCCCTTCCCCCGGGGACAGCGGCAGACTCTCATTCACCCCCGATCGTAAGAAGTCATCGCTGGGTCATTCAGTGTCACTCTGGGTCTTTGGTCTCAGAGGCCTTTCAAAGGTGCTGTTCAGCGACTGTTTCCATAGCCCGGTTGCTGAAAGCCAGGAGGTAGTGGCGGGGGCGCTCCAGGGGCCCCTGCTGGAGGCCCAAACCCGGGAGGCCCAAACCCAGGTGGAGGCGCAACCGGCGGCGCATAAGGTTGCTGCTGGCCAGCTCCATTGAAACCTGGAGGAATGAAGGTCTGAGGCCCACCGTAGCCAGCTTGAGACGGCGGTGGCCGCGCTGGTAAACCTGGCGGCGGGGTCGCGAGCGACGGTGCGGGGGGAACAGGCCGAGCCTGAGGGGTCGGCACATTTTGGTAGGACATTGGCGCCGGCATTCCTCTGCCCATGCCTAGATCAGGTGCCTGAGGGCCAGTGCTCATGGGCCGAGAAGCATCGCCATTTGGCATCGCCGGGGCCACAGCGCCCGGTCCAGCACTGACGAACGACGGGGGCGGAATCGGCTGAATTGGTGGCTGAACATTGTGCTTCCGAGCCTGTGCCGCCAACATGCGCTCTGCCTCGTCACCGTGTCTCTCTCCTTTGCCATCCTTCTTGTATGCGTACTGCACGGAGACTTGCTTGTTCATGAGATATTGGCCATTCATATTGGCGATGGCCGCATCAGATGATTCGAAATCGGCGAAGGAAACGAAACCATATCCCTTGGATAGATTATTGTCATCGCGGGCAATCTAGTAATCAGTTAGCTGCGATAAACAGGGACTTGGACGTTACATGGGGTTCTGACCTTGGGAAGGCTGATCAAATTGCCGAAACGGCTGAACGTGTCGTAGAGAACTTGCTCGGAGACCATGGGATCCAGGTTTCCGACAAAGAGCTCCGCGCCGATTTCCACAGATTTCTGCTTGTCTGCCGATGCCTTGTTCACACGGATTGGTTTGCCAAACAGACGAATTCCATTCATGATCCTCGAGGCATACTCGGCATCTTCCTCGCTGATGAATTCCACGAATCCATATCCTTGGTGTAACTGCGTGACTCGGTCTTTGGGCAGGTGGACGTTAACGATGCGGCCTGCCTGCAGCATCAGCTCCCATACCAAACTGTCCGAGGCGCGCTCGTCGAGATTTCCGATGTACACCGTCGCCTCCTTATCTTGCTCCCTGTGCGTAGATTAGCGTTGCGAAACTCCCAGATCGTGACCAAGGGCAAGAAGATCATACCAATGCCTTGCACCGGACATGGTGCCGACAAGCCGAAAGAGAAAGTGGTGAAAAGAAAGAAAGATGTAGACCTGGCAAAATGGAGATAAAAGTCGCAAGGCCTCCTAGTGGTTGTCCGTAGCACACAAGTGGTCGAGTGGAAAAGGATGGTGAGTTTGAAGGAGCTCGAGCTGTCGCGGTGATCATGGGGTTCCCGACTCCGGAAAACTCTTGAACCGCCTTTTGACTCCCGACATCCTTTCCATCCACTCCAACCTATTCGCCTTTACCTACGCTCACCCTTCCTTCTCTTTTATTAGAGACTCTTTACTTCATTCCACATTTCCCGTTCAGACAAGCACTGCCAAGATGGTTCAATTCTCCGAGGAGACCAAGGTTGGTCCGACATACATCCTGTCGACGTGTATTCCCTTTCCAAAGGCTGACTCTTCCTTTCTTCCCAGGAACGCGTTTCCAAAGTCATTGATATCTCCAGAGTCGCCATCCACTAGTGAGATATTTGCCAATTCCGTTTATTCGACCCAGCGACCGGGCTAACTCGTCGCGATCCTCCAGCGGCTACTTGCCTCTCATCGTCTACCTAGGTGTGTCCGGCTTGGGTTGAAGAATAAAACCTACGCTTTTTTCTCTGGCTTGGAATAATCGCTGACGCAAAGGAAACAGGCTACACCTACAGCGAGCCGAAGCCTTCTCTGTTCAAGTACATCTCTCCCGCGCCGATTCCGACCATCCTGTGCTGACCTCTTGATCAGGTTGTTCTCGCCTCTCGCTTAAAGGTGTTATTGGAGTATCAAAATAAAAGAAACATGGGGCATGTCCGAGAAGTCCGGGAAGATTCAAGGGTTTATTCAATCTCGGCGGCGCGGAGTCTCTTCCCATGATGCTCGAGACGCACTGACGTGTCTACGTCCCCTTTCAAAGGCGGACCGTTCTATGACCTGGACAGTTCGCTATGTGTATTTTTAAATCCAATCATGATTGTAATCAGTCTTGGCTTTAGTAAACGTCTTTGTAGCTTCAGCGTTTCCACTTCATATCCCGATGCGATTCAGCCGGAAGCCAGAAAGTCTCCCCGCGCGGCAGAAAAAACATTCTTTACTTTGCACCTCTCCTTCCAACCACCCTGCAACCTCACTTTCCAGGGTTCATGACTGGCCAGGATGGCTTGTCTTCATCCTTTATGGAGACCGTAGCAGGATTCACCGCGGGCGTTGCTACTACTCTCTCCCTCCATCCACTCGATCTTGTCAAGACAAGACTCCAGGGTGCGACAACCTTTCTCTATATTCAAAGCATGATCCTAACTCTCTGAATCCTCCAGTCGATCGAACCTCCTCGTCCCGAATTGGCAATTCATTGCGCATCATCCACCGGATTTACAAAACGGAGGGCGGCTTGCCCGCCTTCTACCGGGGTCTGGCGCCGAATCTTATCGGGAACTCGACAAGCTGGGCCTTGTACTTCATGTGGTACAGCAGTTTCAAGGACGCCATATGCACGTATCGAGGCCGGGAAGAATGGATGCTCACATCGTCTGATTACTTTCTAGCGTCGGGCTCTGCAGGTACGTACTCCTATCGCAAAGCTAGTGCTCACCTCTAACTCGCTGACTCTCAGGTGCTTTAACATCCATCCTCACAAATCCGATATGGGTGATAAAGACCCGCATGTTGTCCACTGGATATCAGGCGCCGGGTGCCTATTCTTCCTTCGTCTCCGGGGTAAGGCAAATTTATCACACGGAGGGTGTACCGGGCTTCTATCGAGGACTTGTGCCCGCCCTCTTTGGAGTCAGTCAGGGTGCTCTTCAGTTCATGGCATATGAGAGATTGAAGGTTTTCCGGTCTAGATCGGGGCACGCTACGCTCTCGGAGGATGTCAGTACTGGCAAGGGGCGAAAGCTTGGAAACTTCGATTTCTTGGCTCTTTCGAGTCTATCCAAGTTATTCTCGGGCTGCCTCACATATCCGTACCAAGTTGTCAGGTCACGTTTACAGACTTACGACTCACACCTGTTTTACCGCGGTCCTGTCGATGCTGTTGTCCGGATCTGGGCCCAGGAGGGCCTCGCAGGATTCTACAAAGGTCTAGGTCCGAACCTATTCCGAGTGTTGCCGAGCACTTGGGTGACTTTTTTGGTATACGAGAATGCCAAGGTTTACCTATCCAAATTGACGGCCAATACATAAACAGTCTTTCCTTTCTCAGTGGCAATGCTTTCTTTTGCTCATCTATCGGAAGATTCCAGTGGAATTCCGCTCTCCTTCCAACATCACTCTAGTTTCTAGGCTGTAGGTGACTAGGGCCCCGTCCGTTCGTATCCTCAATTCAGTACCTAGGATGAAGCTTCGCCAGAGTCCTGACCAGACTCTGAAATCACTCTCTGATCAAGCCGGCAGTCGACTACCACAGGAAATATACGGGCGAAGGTTCGCCGCTGGATATAGGTCCAAAATACCTAGTATTACTCCATCTACACCGATCATTGACGGCAATGTTCACCCCGATAAATAGGCCTCTTAAACTCCCAGGCGTTTGCGCTAATTATGAATGCAAAATGAAGGCAAAGGTAGTATGCCTGCGAATATATCCCCAAATATTGCACGCCCAAGTGCAGTGCAGGTAATGAGCATTAAGAATCAATGTCCATTGGATCGTCATTGTACGATGTAGTCGCATCCGGTACGATTTGGCTCGGGCATGGTAAACCGGCATCGATCGACTGGCCAGAAGGTTGTTTAATACCTGCGCGAGCCCGGGCCCTTGATTCGAGAATGGCTTTTCGCACGGTGTCCTTCTCCCTGGGAACTGTCAATGAGGCGGGCTCTGTGTACAGAACCAGTTCCTTGCCCTTTGAGGAAGAGTCCGATAAAATGTAATCCGGTACGGACATCATCCTCGCGGCGAGTGGCAGAATGACCAGGCCATCTTCGGGAGCGTCGGGCTCCGCTAGCTCATGGTCTAGATTATGGATATAGGTGGTATGCTTGGTGTCGTCCAACAGCATCGCATCGTCCTGGTTCGGGGAGCCTCGGTAGGGGGAGCCATCGCCACTGGCCCGAGCACCGGAGAACACATCGTTATCTGCGCGAGTCGAGAATGTGTTAACTTGATCCTTTCAAAACCACGCGCACACCGAAGCCACCCACCGAGGTGAAGACATCCGAATCGCTTGGTCAGTGGTTGCGCGCCGTCGGGGTCAGCTTCCGCGGGGCGCTTTTTGCTGGATTTCTCATCACTCCGCGCCATCCACACCTCTCACCCACTGCGGTCTTTTTAGCGCTGGTTAGACTGCGATTATAAGAGAAGGCTGCGAGGGAGTGAGAAGCAGGGTCCATTCATTATCAGCGGGCGCGGGTTGCTCGATGCGGGTTCCTGGGATACTTGGGGGAGAGCTGGTTTTGACTCATCCTCGTCTTTTCGCGCGCCGACTTCCCAGAACCTTCCACCACCCTCGCTTTGTCCACACCACACCCCTTGCCTCTCGCACCGTTGCCAGGATGGCTTCCGACAATGGTTCTGGTCCTGAGTGGACTGCGCAACGGGTCCGCGATACCTTTCTCGACTATTTCAAGCAGAATGGACACACCTTTGGTGGGTTTTGACCCCGCGATCGCTTGCCCCCTCCCCTCCCTCTATCTGGCTGATCTGACTCTCTCTCTCTCTTTTGCGCTGGCAGTCCCATCTTCTCCCGTGGTTCCTCTGTCGGATCCGACTCTACTCTTCACCAATGCTGGAATGAACCAGTTCAAGTCCATTTTCTTGGGCACCGTGGACCCGCAGTCAGACTTTGCAAAGCTGCGGCGCGCGGTGAATTCGCAAAAGGTAATAGCGCTCCAGTCGACCTTTATTTCTTTTCGGTGGGAGTCTGGTCTTGTACTGACCCGCAAATTATAGTGCTTGCGTGCCGGTGGAAAACACAATGTGAGTGTTATCGATATCGAATACCATACTGCTCAACTCGTGCTGAACAGCTCTGTGTAGGACCTGGATGATGTGGGCAAGGACAGCTACCACCACGTGAGTATCACCCGGTTTCATTAAGTGTCTGATCCGACGTGATGCTGACGACCCACAACAGACCTTCTTCGAAATGCTCGGCAACTGGAGTTTCGGCGACTACTTCAAGAAGGAGGCCATTTTGTACTCCTGGACCCTCTTGACCAAAGTCTACGGACTTGAGCCCGACCGTCTCTACGTCACCTACTTCGAGGGCGATAAGGCCGGTGGCTTGGAGCCCGACCTCGAGGCAAAGGAACTCTGGAAATCAGTGGGGGTTCCCGAATCCCACATTCTCCCTGGAAACATGAAGGACAATTTCTGGGAAATGGGTGACCAAGGTCCGTGTGGGCCTTGCAGTGAGGTGCACTATGACCGAATCGGCGGCCGCGATGCCGCTCACCTGGTCAACCAGGACGATCCGAATGTGTTGGAGATTTGGAATAACGTCTTTATCCAGTACAATCGCGAGGCAGACCGTAGCTTGAAACCTCTGCCCAACAAGCACGTTGATACTGGAATGGGCTTTGAGCGCCTCGTTTCGATCCTCCAAGACAAGTCTTCGAATTACGACACAGATGTCTTCACCCCCATTTTCCAAGCTATCCAGAATGTGACCGGTGCTCGGGAGTATCGAGGGTTGTTTGGAGCCGAAGATACCGATGGCATTGACACCGCGTACCGTGTCGTTGCTGACCACGTCCGGACGCTCATGTTCGCCATCTCAGACGGTGTTATTCCTAACAACGAGGGTCGAGGCTACGTGATCCGTCGGGTGTTGCGACGAGGTTCCCGCTATGCTCGCAAGTACTTCCAGGTTGACATCGGCAATTTCTTCTCAAAACTAGTGCCAACAGTTGTCGACCAGCTGGCCGACATGTTCCCTGAGTTGAAGAGAAAGCAGCAAGACGTAATGGAGATTCTGGACGAGGAAGAGCTCTCTTTTGCCAAGACATTGGACAGAGGAGAGCGTCAGTTTGAACACTATGCCCAACAAGCCAAACTCAAGAGCTCTGAGAAGCTACATGGTGCCGACGTCTGGAGGCTGTATGATACCTTTGGCTTCCCCGTCGACCTGACTCAGATCATGGCCGAGGAACGTGGCCTCCGCATCGATAATGACGAGTTTGAGGAGGCAAGGTTGAAGGCCAAGGAAGCCAGCAAGGGCGTGAAGAAGGCTGCTGCAAGCACCGTCAAGCTCGATGTTCATGACCTTTCGAGGCTGGAGAAGATGAACGATGTCCAGAAAACCGACGATTCCGCCAAATTCGGCAAGGGTAACATCACCGCTCGCGTGAAGGCTATCTACCATGGAAAGACCTTTTATGACAGCACCGATAAAGTTCCTAATGGAGAGCAACTGGGTGTTATCCTCGACTATACCAATTTCTACGCCGAACAAGGTGGCCAGGAAAGCGATACTGGTCGAATCATCATTGATGGACAGGCTGAGCTTGAGGTCGGCGATGTTCAGCTCTATGCAGGATACGTTCTCCACACGGGTTTCATGAAGTACGGAGGCTTCAGTGTAGGCGACTCCGTGCTTTGTGAATACGATGAGCTCCGTCGCTGGCCCATCAGGAACAACCATACGGGTACTCACATTCTCAATTTCGCTCTGAGGGAAGTTCTAGGTGATGGTATCGAGCAGAGGGGCTCTCTCGTGGCCGCAGAGAAGCTTCGCTTTGACTTCTCTCACAAGGCTCCAGTGTCTGATTCTGATTTGGAGAAGATTGAGGCGAAGGCTACCGAGTACATTCGGCAGAACTGTGCCGTCTACGCGCAGGAAGTTCCGCTTGCCACCGCCCAGCAAATTACGGGCGTCAGAGCTGTCTTCGGTGAGACGTACCCGGACCCTGTCCGTGTCGTCTCTGTTGGTGTCGAAATAGAAGAGATTTTGCGGAACGTGAAGGACCCACAATGGGAGCAAGTCAGCATCGAATTCTGCGGCGGGACTCATGTCCAAAAAACCGGGGATATCAAAGATTTAATCATTCTGGAAGAAAATGGTATTGCCAAGGGTATTCGCCGGATCATTGCTGTGACCGGTGAGGATGCCCATGAGGTGCAGCGAGTTGCCGCCGAGTTTGGAAAGCGTCTCGACCGTCTGGACGCAATGCCCCTGGGTCCCGAAAAGGAGCGTGAAGCCAAGCAGGTTCAGGTGGACCTCAACCAGCTTACAATCTCCGCTGTTCAGAAGGCCAGGTTCCGCGAGCGCTTCACTGCGATCAACAAGCAGGTCCTTGATGGCCAGAAAGCTCAGCAGAAGCTGGAGGCCAAGAAGGCTGTGGAGACGATCACATCCTACTTTCAGACTCCAGAGAATGAGAACTCCTCGTGGCTTGTTGTCAAGCTTCCGATGCCGGCGAGCGCAAAGGCTGTCAGCGAGTCTCTCAACCACGTCAAGTCGAAGATGCAGAACAAGAACGTGTACGTGATGGCGGTGGATGCCGAGCAGAGTCGGGTTTCGCACGGCTGCTACGTGTCCAAGGTAAATTGCCCTTTTTGTTTATGCCTCTGAAGAAGAAGGCCGGTAGCTAACGTGTGGATAATTTAGGAGCTCGGTGATCAGGGTGCTTCTGCGGGCGACTGGGCTGCTGTTGTCTCCAGCGCTGTTGGAGGCAAGGCCGGAGGAAAGGGACAGACATCCCTTGGAAACGGCATCCACCCGGACAAGGTCGACGAAGCCATTTCGCTTGCTTCGGATTACCTGAGTAAATTCAAGCTCTAGATGAGCCCTAGAGCCCTCCTTTAAGGATATACGGAGTCGATTTCGGTATCAACATTTCTGCCTGATTTTGCTGGGCTTTGGTCCGTCTCATTTGTGGCCGGAAGGGGGTAACAACATAAAAAATAGAAAAAGAGTTCTTGATCTACGAAATGAAATTGATGATATCTCTAGAGCCTCTTGTGCTAGTCGGTGTATTTTATGGTAGTTTCTCAACGCTCGTGGAAAAAGAAGTCTGCATCTATCGTTGCACTATGCGAATGAGACACAGCTCTTCTACATTTCTCCACACTGCACAATCGTTACATCCTGGTTAGGCTTGTCTCGGGTGGTTCGAGTGTGTTCGATCATGCGAACGACATCAATCCCATCGATGACCTCGCCGAACACAACATGTTTGTTGTTCAGGAATGGCGTTGCCGTGGTTGTGATGAAAAACTGGCAGCCATTGGTATCTGGGCCCGAGTTCTGATTATGGGTTAGCAACGTGGTTCTCCAATTTTGGAGGTTAAGGACTCACGGCCATGCTAAGGAGACCTGGGCGGTCATGCTTCAACGCAAAATTCTCATCGGCGAACTTCGAAGTGCCATAGATAGTGCAGCTTCCCGTTCCATCTCCATTGATGAAATCTCCTCCTTGGATCATGAAGTCCTTGATCTGCGAGATGTATAAGTCTATGATGCGGATGCCAATATGTTAATCGTCACGTACAACCCGGTGAAATTTGCTTCCTTTGTAGCCCTGTGGTTGTCCCTTGGAGTTTTTACTTTCGCCGGTACAGAACTGTCGGAAATTCTCAGCAGTTCGTGGGGTGATGTTGGCAAAAAGTTCCATTTTGACTCGACCCAGCGGCTCACCTAGAAGAGTTAGAACCTTGGGGATATATATGTATAGGCCTAGCACAACTTACCCGCGAGGGCAATATCAAAGAAAACTACCGGATTGGTAGCATCATGCGCACTGGATTCAGCCATGGTGAACTTGGTAGAGGGAAGAGAGAGACAGAGAGAGAGAGAGAGAGAGAGAGAGAG
>JGI24509J20081_1000237_pt1 | contig 40098 bp, 4 predicted proteins | sample LinPmetageLP29_FD_20081 | JGI IMG/M metagenome (IMG submission 20081) | reverse complement strand
TTTTTTTTTTTTTGTCGGTTTATTTATGCCGTTTTACTAGGTATCTAGATATAAGTAGGCCTTATTTTTAGAATACGAGATTATTTGCCTTTCTAGTTCTAGTAGAAAGCCCTTCGGTAGACCCTTTCTCTTATACGCTAGGTATTACGTTACACAATAATTCGCGTAGGGCTTTTCGTACTATACTTATATATACGTATAGACCCTTCGCTATTATACGCTATACCTTAAGCTAGTATTAGGGAACGTATTACCTAATAGTACTTCTATCTAAACCTAATATAATTAATAATAGTATTACTAATAGCGTAAAACGTTATACCGTACGTAGGACGCGCCTAAAAGTAGTTATTCTATCCCCTTCTCTTTTTAGGGCTTAGTTCTATATCGAAATCTATAAGAATACGTTATTAGAGGGGAAGACCCTCGGTAAAGGAAGGGAAAAGTCGGACGATACCTCGATTATTATATCGATAAATAATTACTCCTAACGCGACCTAATAAAGCGATTTAATTATCTTAATATCGATTCGACTACCGTAGAAAAATAGCTATTAAGGTAGGGCAAACTATTTTGTCGAGGCAAGAAACTAAGGCTAAGTATTACCTTTAAATATATTAAGGACGACCGTTTATCTAAAACTACCTTAGGTCGGAAGGTTATATATAACTAAATAAATACTCTAAGAGCGAGACGCTTAACTAGATACCGAAGAAAACGTATCTAGGCAAGAATTAGTATAGCGGGGTATTTACAACCTAATACGTTGCCTATCGCCCTTATGCTAGTAAGACCTATATAGGAAAAAATACTATAGATTAAGGAGCTATTATTTAAGGCGACTTATCGCCTTTATAGAGAAAGATAGTACTTTATAGTCTTATAAAGACGTCCTAGACAATTTTCGAGAAGATCTATATATAGAAGAGCGCTATAGACTAGAGAGCTAATAATCTAAGAACAATAAAAGGGTCGGTACCTAAGGAAGCTATCCTCCTATAAATATTAACTTTAATAGGTTAAAACCTTCCCCTAAATTAGATACGTCTAACCTAACCGTAGCTATAGTAGTACTTCTACTACTAAATAGGTAAGTTATAGATAACCTTAATATTGCTAGACTACGAGATATAACTATTAGAGAATATAGCGTATTGTATAAAGCGAAAGTCGGTAGCGACAATTTAAAAGCTTAATTTCGATAAACGTACGATATAGCGTTAGTAAATAGTCTAGATATTAAACTAATCTATAAGGACTAAGATCCGTTATTCTTTATCGACAAAGGGATTTTAGTAGGTATTATACGCTAATTCGTTATAGATATTAGTAAATAGGTAAGGTATATAAGGAACGTCTTACCGGTCGACTAAGCTACGTAGGCCGTAGCTTAAACGTATAGGAAGGCGTAAGAAGGCGTTAGTATAGATATTAGATTAACTATTTAATTACTTCTATTTAATACGTCTCCTTTAGTTTTAAAGGACGGGGTAAGCGCTCTTCTACCGCCTTCTACCGCCTACCCGCCTCTATCCGCTCCCTACCCCTTTAGGGTTAGCGTCCTTACCTACGTCCCTATTCGGGTTTAGTACTACCTCTAGCCGCTTTTACGGCCCCCGTTATCTACCCCCTATCTATAAAATACCGCTCGCCCTCCTCGCAACTTATCTACGTACTTTCCCTTCTTTCTTCTCTCTATCCCCCTTTCTTTCGGCCCCCTACCGACTCCTACGTACTGCCCTTTTATTTTACCGGAGATACCGCTCGACCCGCCGCTTAGGCCTTTCTAGCTAGCGTTGCCTACGACGTAGGCTAGTCTCTTACTAGTTAAAGCCTCGAGACTATCTAGCCCTCGGCTATACCGTATAATCTAATGCTACCCTTTCTACTAATAGTTAATTATACTACGAAGCTATCGAGAACGCCTTTTATTCGCGCGCCTTTCTACGCTAAGCGCCTCGCTTACTTTGCTAGCATTGTGTTGCGTAGTTATAGAATAGCGTCTCCGATATCCTCGACGCGTACGTCTTACTTTGCCCCCGGTCCGTCTAACGTTGTATTATATAGCCCCTAGTACTATAGGTATACCTCGGTATACTTGCTGCTAGGCGCCTTAGAATAAGACTCGTTATCGTCGGTTTCCCTAACTATTTTTACCTAATTAACGAGTCTTTGAAACGATAGCGCCACAATACGGGCTAATAGCGAAAATCTCGTATTCTTGCCTAATCTTAGTCGATACTATATTCTGTATCACGAGGCCGACGACGGACCGCTACTCTATAGACGGCCTACGATTATACGTATATTTGAGTAAACGGAGACCGGGTTAACGACTACGGTAGACCTAGATTATAGTAGGCCGCTACGGACGTATATAGAAGCTTTTGCCGGCGGCCTACGGTTTCTTGTCGCGAAACCTATATAGCCCCGTATCTTAGATAAAATAACCTAGGTTAGAGGAGTTAGAGGAGCCTTTTATAACTACAAAACTTATCGGGTATAGATAACGTCGATTTTGTGATATTTAGAGATAATATTTGCTAGAGAGCTAAGTACTAATTCCCCGAGTTAGGATCGGACGATTCGGAGCCTACCGTTTTTATCGGTTAGTATCCTTAAGCTATTAATTCTAGAAATCCTATCGAGACAAGAGAACTTCTAAATATTAAAACAATCGATCCTACAATCTTAAACGACTATAACTCTCTAGGTACTAGGTATATTCAAACAACGGAAAATATTACCTATATCGCAATACGTCCGGACGGGGAATCCGCTCGCTTCCGGAATAAAGCTCTACCTCTCTAATATAGACGACAAAATACAAATAGAACGATAGATCGTAACTACTAGTCCTTAAAAACAATAAAATATTCGGGTATTAGGAAGAGGCGTATAAGAAATAGCTCCGGTCTATATAGCAAAGGCTCCGGTTATTGTTAGAGCGTTTCTTTCCCTACTATTCGTGCTTAATTCTCCGCTTTTTTAGTCGAAGACCGACTATAGTTCCTATCCTAGCTATTTAAAAGGGCTCTACCTCGTTGCGTTTCTACGCCTTCGAGCGTAGATATTAATTCTCCGTTACGATATATCTCTAGTTAAGATATTAAAATAACATACGACTATGATTATACGAGATTAAATACCGAATTAACTAACGCGTAATATACTCTCTATAAGAAAAGGCCTACCGTAGTCCGTAAAAGGTAGTCAATTATTGGTAAAGCTTAAAGAAAAATAAGATCTCTCTTAGTCGGAAGTAACGCAACGCTTTTCGCGAAAATTCCCTAGAAAGAGTAAAGGATCTATATAGGTATACTAGTATACGACGCTTAAGAAACAACGGCTATCTTTAGAGGATAGTATATAAAAAATCCGATCTATTTAAATACTATTCTCTCCTTTTTTTTCTATCTATACTTAAACCTATAATTCGCTTTTTCGATATACTAATATACTAAGGACCTATAAAATTCCTAGAAATATAGGTATCTTTATTTATTTTCAAATTTCTCTTAATATAGTAGTTCTTTCTACTTATCTACTTCTAGGAGACTAGCCTATCCTAATTGTATATTTCGATTATTTATTAGAGTTAACAATTATTTTAGTAGTACTCTAAGGCCTCTACCTTCTAGGTCTCCTAATAGAAGTTATTAGTAATACCTATAGCTCCTAGAAGTCCGGTAAAGAGCCTAAGGAACCCTTTCTAATTAGCGAGGTCGTAGCCGCAACAAAATCGGAATCTATAGATAAGCCGGCTATTCCTAATAATCGTTCCGAGATCCGAATACTCTTTCGCTTCAAAATACTTCGCAAAAAAAATTTCGTCTTTACCGATAGAATTTTTACCCGCATAAAAATTAGCAATAGGGAGTAGGATAATCGGTAAATTAAATGCTCCTAACTTAGAATCCGTATACGCCTACTCCTAGTCGATAATACCGGTGATATTAAATTTATCGTCGATAAGAATTTAATCTCCCTTCTCGTCCGTATGCTTTAAGTAGAACTTTCTATCGTTAAGATGACTTTAAGAGTAGGCCTCCGGGACTTTGTCTAAGAGAAACCGATAAATCAAAAACGCATCGACTAGCCGATCGACGTACGACTCCTATCGAATAATTAAATCCAAAATTAATTAGATATATACGCTAAAGTACTCTTTAGTAGAGAAGAAGGGGCCGAGCGCTTTTATCTAGGAACTATAGTATTCTGTCAAGGACTCTCGAGTAAATAGTCTAATATCATGAGATCTAGAATAGTATATAGAACCCGTTATAGCGAAAGGATAAGTATATAGCTCTATGTAGACGTCTATAAGCTAACTTATTATCTTTCTTCTTTGCTTAGGAGTAGCAAGCGACTAGCGTAAGGAACTTCTAGGTAGCTTCTCTATGAGAATATATCCAACGCTAATAGGGTTCGTTTCACAAAAATTAAAGTTAAAAACTTTCGGAGCTAGGACTTTAGTTTTACTAAGAAACTATAGGGTTGAGACCTCGCTACCTAAAATGTAATCTCGTAGCTCCGCTAGCGGAGAAGTAGTATTAGACCTTCGAATACGCGCTAGCTAAGTAATTCTATTATCGAATGATATCTCGATATAATAATTTATCCCCCCTATAACTAAGCTACGTATTGATCTATCATACCGAAGATCGTGTGGTATAGAATAAGTAAGCCCTCCCCGAAGAGCTAAGGCTCGAGAAATAAGCGTAGAAATATCCATTTTATTAATAAGTTTAGTGATCTTATCCTCTTCGGCTTTCCCAGCGGCGGGGTCGTATTTAGCTTCTTCCTATCTATAGAAATTAGTATAGCCTATAACGCCGTTACTTTTAACTTACCTCCTATTTTGGATAGGTATAGTAACTTAGCCCTAAATATTTCGTATAAAGATAACGATTGTATAGAACGTATTCCCCGTCTATACGAATAGCGGCTTTGTTGTAGTTTTTAATATTATATAACCATATCGATATTTGCGAATCTTTGTTAGCCTCTTAAGTATACTATAGTAGCAGAAAAGACGACTAGGTCTACTATTTATTTGTTTAGCCCTTATAAGATATATCGTATAAATTTTTGTTAAGTTTAGTAAGGACGAGAAACTAAATATACCGCCAATTTGATACGTAGCCTCTACGTAGAGCCTAAGATTCCTAACCTACTAGGGTTTTTACCTAGCTAAAGCCCGTAGATTAAGTAAAGCCTTCGCTAATTCGAGTATCTCGTACTACGTAGCTTATGTGGTATAAGCCGCTTAAATCGCAATAGCGCTTAGTTAGGAGATTTAATAGGCTATACCCCTTATTTGTGTGATAGTTACGTATAAATAGCGGTACGAAGCCGATATATCACAAATTGTAAATTATATCTTACTATAGCTACCGAAATCTTAAAAGGAGGCCGATTTCCATAAATCGATCGACTAAAAACAAATTATTTATCTTATTACGAATTTCCTCTTCACAATTCCCCTACCTACTATATTGACTATCTATCGATTTTTCTTAGGTCGTTCTTAGTCGAAACTAACGAGAATACCGAGCCCTACGATTAAATATATGAAAGAAGGCTATACTAGCTAGCCAGAGAGCGGATCTAGATATTATACTACCTATAGTAAGGTATCTATACTAAGCTAGCTCTATCGGTATTAACTTATATTCTACAATAGAATAAGATTTGAAATAAGAGCAATAGATAAATTAAATCTAGAAATAGTCTAAAGCCCTCTATAAAGCTTAATTCTAGGCTTATTGCTTATGCTACCTTTATCTATCTACTATTTTTTATCTTCTATATACCTTACCTACTTTAATAGCTATCTCCCTACCTATTATAAGCCTTAAAGGTACCGTAAGTAAAAGTTATTTAGTAAGCTATTTATGAATTATTTGCTTATACTAATTCTATAGCGTCTACTATAGTTGCGTAAAAGCTATGCTAGGAGCTAGGCTTAGGAGACGAGCCTATAGTCTTAAGACTCTACTTACTTATGAGCTAGGTAGACTAGTTCTCTTACGGGATTAGTTAGGGAATAAAGTTAAATAGGTTAACCTTTCCTCTACGGTAAGGCTCTACTATTATACGCTATACTTGCCCCTTTTCTATAGCGAGGATAATTTAGCCTCCGGCTAATTAGTAGAACAAGGTATCAAGACCTACGAGCGAATCGCCGTCGAAGACTACGTTCGCGATATAATTACGGAGCTCTACAAGATCGATACTATACGAGATGACTTCGGAAATAGAGATAGTATTAGGTTTAACAATCACAAACACTCTTTTAACCTAAGCGATAGTAGCAAAGCAAATTCAAGCCTATTATTAAGTATATACTATCCAAGACCTAATTATTTCTATATCTATTATACTTAACGGCGGTATAGCAAAGAAGAGTTTCGACTAACTTAAATTTGTATAAGCGTACTCGACGTAACAAAGTAAGGGCTATTTAATACGAAGCATTTATTCCCTCTTAATACCCTTCCTTTTCTTTAAGTCCTTCTATAGCACTAACTCCTTTGCTTCGGAGATTTTTATATATAGCTAGAATAATTTAGATACGCGCCGTAGTCTTCTATAAACCTACAAACCGTAGCGTACGATTTTATAGCCTCTATTATAATATACAACCGTAAAGAGTAGATCCGGACTGTCGATAGTATTGTGATTATATATTATCCCTCCAAAATACCGGAACTCTTTAACTTCGGCAAACAGAGCTACGTCTAAAGGCGTTATCTAGGGAACTATTAGAGATAGCCTTAATATAGTAAGACAAAGCGGAGGGACATACTCTAGAGCCGTTGACTTAGCGTTCTCCTAATAAATATTTAAAAAGGGGAAGTATTTTAGAGGGCATCTAGCCCCGAGCGAAATTATCTTCGCTCGCCGCTATAATTATTCTTCCTCTAATAGGATAATAGATACCTATAGGTAAAGAGGGAAGCTCGACAATCCTACTATCTATTATCTCGTCTAATTGCGAGGTAGTAGCACGGTATCTGCTTTTTGAGGCTATAGTAAAGTAAGAAGGCAATACTAAACCTATATTCTACATAGTAAACCTACCGGAACTTTGTTTAGCTTAGCGAGAGCCCGAAATTTTACCCTACGTCTCCTTCCTAAGTTTATTCGAGGGAACTAGCGGGGTCTTTATATACCGATTTATACTTTACGGTTCTAGTACGTACGTATAGAGTATTGATATAGTAGGTTATTAGGTCTAGGTCTTCTTCTCCTTCCTAAAAGGAAGCGTCGTCTTTACGCGTAAAGAAATTCTAAAAAAATCTAGGCAAAATAGCTTAAAAAGAGACTATAGATAGGTATTCTATAATTAAGCTATTCGGGCTAAGGATAGAGAAATATAGACGGTAAAGAGCCTAAGAATATATCGTCGCGGTAGAGATTATAAAGCCCTAACGTAGCCTTTTACTACCGATTTATTATTTTAAGAATAAAGAACAATCTAGTTATAGTAGGTATCCTTTTTTTCCCGGTTGCTACGCGATACTAATATTTAGAGGCCTTATATATGCCTTCCGCTTTCCGAGAAAGTCCTACAAAAATCGCCCTAGTAGAACTACTTTTTTTGCGGATCGGCTCTCCGAATTTCTAGAAGTAGAAACTAGAAACCCTACAAAATCTTAGCGACGACGCTAGGCTATTATTACATTAAGTAACTATAAGAGAACTCTAGGGGCCTAATCTAAGAAAGGATATCTATATATTAGTAAAGTAGATTGTATATAATTTAAACTATAATATAGTTCTAAAATTAACCCTATTAACTTAGCACTTTAATACGTTATTATCTACCTCCTTATAGGAGCTTTAAGCGTTCTTAAGTTGTTAGAGTAACAACGCTTTAATTATAATTATATAAGATAGGTATCGAGGTATTATAGGAAGGATAGGTCCGCTAGAGGATATCTTTGACTTTCTACTCGTTATAGACTAGGCATAGGATAGCTACTAGATCTAAAGTTAAGTATATAGAGCTTATGCTATTAAAATCCTAGGACCCGAATTCTATTTTGACTATACTACAAAATTCTCTTAATAATATACAACCCTAGGTATTTTGTCTCTAATCTTTTGCAAACGCTCCTTAAACTAAGTAGATATAGCACTATTTACTTTACTTCTAGATATTGCTAGACTTAGTCTTCTAGCGTACTCTTGTAGGTACCTAACGTATATCTACTAATAACCGAGGGCCTTTCGAGACTCTAAATCTTCTACCTACTATATAAAGACGATTAGATCTACGTCGCTAAGCGGGCGGAAATTAACGATACCGTATTCTCGGATTATATCTATTATCCCTTCCTCTAATATAGCGAGATCTATAAGGATAGTAGCGCCTAGTCGGATATTGTCTATACTTGCTAGGCTATAATCTTTAAGGAGAACTGTACCTAGGACTACTTTATTAAGGCCCTATTTAACAATAGTCTCTATTAGGCTAAATAGGAAGTTATAGTACTAAACCTATATAGTCTATATAGTTAGATTAAAGGGTTTCAAAATTAAAAATATCTAAGGGGTCGTACCTATAAACGATTACGGGAAGGAGGCTATATAGTAGGGCTAACCCCTATTATAGTTGATTATCCGTATCTAAATTTTAGAAGATATACCTTTATACTTAGAACCGAAGCCAAAAAGAATTAAGTTATTAGATAATAAAGAGTATATATATAAAAGAGGTAAAGCTAGCTCTTATTATTCTTAGAGTTAAGGCAATTAAGTAATTATATAGAGCGTAAAGCGCTTTTATCTTAGAAACACTATCTTCTTTGTCTTCTAGTAGCAATCCTTACGTATAATATACTATATATAGTAGTATTTACTAAATATAGAAAGTAAGGCGGACGGTATATAGCGCCCCGAAGGGAGATATATACTTTAAAGTCGAGACCCTAACTAATAGACTATACGAGGATAAGACAAGCAAGATTTAAGTAGGTTAGGAAAGCGATTAAGTAATTTACCTAGGGCGGTCTAGAACCCCTAAACGCTAGGACCGTAGAGCCTTACCGCCGAGATACTAATCCTACGTAATTATTCGCTAGGCGGATATCGATCCGTAACTTCGATATATAAGAGCGTATATATAAGACTAATAAAGAAAATCGTTGTTAATTATAGGCGCCCTAAGATTACTCCGACTAAAGGCGCTAGCTAGCTACTCCTTTCGTAATCGCGGCTTAACCCTACCTACTACGTTAGCCTTCTATAAGGCCTATATATCGCGCGCTACTAGAAAATTTCCCTAGTTCCCTTAAGAGATAATATCTATAAATAATTATAGGGGGAAGGGCTAGTTAGTAATTTATTAATTAGCCCTACGCTAAGCTCGAAGTATATAGAAGTCTCCCCTTAGGGGACGCTTTTTACTCTACGTAGCGTAAAAGCTAGTTATGTCTACCTCTTCTTTTCTACTATATCCTAGCTAGAGTTAACCGTAGTAGTTCTTATAGTAAACATAAACAAGAGTCGACTACGAATATAAGCTTCTACTATATTTATAGTCGAAGATAACGATTCGGAATACCTTAAGAAGGTAAGATAAATTTTCCCCTAGGGGCGGCCGAGATTAATAATTCTTAGGTAGTTAGTCGATTTTATTGTATAGAATAAAAATCGCCTTTCCTCGAATCTTAAGAGTCGCTTATATAACGCTTTTAGTAAGTAGCCTCGAGCCTTTCTTTTGCAAAATCGTAAGGATACTCTCAACTAAGTACGTTGCGTTAAGCGTAAAGATATCACGATCCTAGAATATCTAAGGGGTACGATTACTACGTATAAGCAACGAGGAGATTTATTTTAGGCCGGCAAATCTTCTAGCTCTCTTAAAGCATCTTCTAACAATACTACAACATATATTACTAGCAACGTTCTTAGCGATCTATAGTATACAAATAAAAGGGGAACGGTAGCTAATAATATCCGTCGAGCCTTCTACTATATAGCCCTCTATCGCGTTATATAACGTATAATAAAGCTCTATAGGATAAAGATATTAACGAGGAATATTAAGTTACTTTACGCCGGTTTAATTTTGAAAGCTTCTAATACTATTTATCCTCAAAGAAAGGACGAAATTGCTAAGGAACTAATATCCGATTATAGAATTAGCTATATATATAATTCTTATACGCGTAAAGAAGGTAATAAGATAATTTTCTACCTTTTCGTAGTACCGCTAAATATATAAGTACTAATTTCTACTTACTATAATTTTCTTTAATTTCTACTAATTGCTATCTAGATATAAAAAGTACTTAAATAAAAGCGACGATATAGATATAGTTCTCTATTATTATAAGTCGATAGGCTTTTAACAAGAGAGCTCTATAATATCTACCGTAGCTAAGATATTAGATATTATAAACGACCGGTTTAAGTCGTAAATATCGCTCTTTAAAATAGGAGCAATTATCCCTTATCGCCTTATTAAGCCTACCCCTAAGCGCGGTAGATACGGTAAGTTACCGGTAGAGCCGTTAGCCTCGAAAAGATTAAAGACGGGCTAACGTAACAACTTAGCAAGGCCGAGACCTATAGCGCGTTTTGATAGAGAGCGCAATAAAGAAGTATCTAGGAGCAATAATACCGAAAGTAGTAAACTTCTACAATAAGCCCTATTTTACCCTAATAGAATTTTCTCTATCGGCCTAGAGAGGAGTATATTCTATATTACCTATTTTAAATTCCTACTTAACTTATAAATTTCTTAGGAAATTGTATACTAAGTCTCTCTACTAACTACCTAGATAAAACAAGCTTAGCGCGGAGTACTATCTATAGTTTAGAAGAGAATATAGTCTCTCGCCTACTTAAGCTACCTATAGTCGTCGGCCCCTTAGTTCAACAAATCGCTAATATAAACTTCTACCTATATAGTCTACTCCCTTTTAGCGTAGATATACCTAGTAATACCGCTCGTTTAATAGATCGATTTCAACTAGAATCGATAATTTATAACATAAACGCTTCCTAGCTTATATAGGACTTTTACTTAGAGACTCTTAATCTAGTAGACTAACTAAATACGGCTTAGCTTATATAGTAGTTTAACTAGTTCAACGGAAATAATAGTCTATAATATACCTAAGGGTTAGGTAGATAGTTCTTAAATAGGAAGTACTCGATTAAGGTTCTCTACTCCTAACTTTTAACGTATTATTGTAATTACTCGCTATTAGATATTATTAGATATCTAATATAGCTAATATAACTAGCCTTCTATTATTCTTAACGTAGATATCGTATTCCTTCAAAATAATATAGTAATAATCTATATCTACTTCGATATTACCGATCTTAGATCTACCCTAATAAGCTATTAGTTCGATTATTATAAAGTTAGTACCTATCGGCGTTTTCCTAGGTAGGAATATAAGCCCTCTACGCCTATACTAGGATATCTTCTAGGGGCGGCCTAGGAATTTCTCTACGTTCTAAACCAACTTAATAGGTAATCAATCGCAGGGGTACGATTAGGCGAACCTTTTCGTAGTCCTACGCTATACTACGTATAACTCCGCTATATATACTAATATCCGTAAATATTAGTTAAAAAGCGGCGGCTTTTATCTTCCTTACGGATACGTCTTTTACAATATCCTCTATATTCCCTTATACTTCTTCCTAGGCGCCTATTTTATTAACCTAGGTAGTACTTCTAACCGATAGAATAGCGGCGGAGAAGGTATAGTTTATAGACATCGCGAGTATTAGGTTAAGCGATTTCGGGATTAGAAGGCCTTTTTCTAGAAAAAGCGTCTATTAGTTAATACTACTAGGCTAATCGGGGAAGATAAATAATAGGCTACGTTATTACGTACCCTCTAAAAGCTTTATCCCTATCCTTATCCCTACTCGAGTTAAGATTTTAGAGGGGGTAAGAGGGGCAATTATAGGCGCTTAGGCTTACTATTACCTAATCTATCAACTTAGGTAGCCGTTGATGCCTAAGTATAACTATAAATCTTACCTTTCCCTATAATAGTTATATAATAGCGGATTTCGGCTATAAATACGAAGATATTTACTAACCTTTATTTAGTAGATTATCTAATATTTTATTACTAGGGTATAGGTAGTAGGAGTATAAAGGCGTAGCAAATAAGTATTTCTTTTTACCGAAGACTCGGTTATATAAAGCGCGAATATCCGAATCTAGGCTATAGAAGCAAATTATATATTCGAATACAATAAATATTTACGATAGGAACTACTATTAAGTTAAAGAGAGGATCTATATTATAGTTAACTAGGCGGATCGCTAATATATTATATTTAGAAAATAAAAGAGGTCGCTAATTTACGGCCGAGGCTAGCTTTAAACCTAAATCGCAATCTACTATAGTAGATTGCTTATTCGGAAGCGAGGCTACTAGATTCAATCGTATATCCAATACGCTACCTTTATAAGGAAAGGTACGGTAAAACTAATCGGGATAATTACCTAATTTATAAACTATTAGCTTTATTACCGTAGCTACGGTAAGAAAGAATTCGTTATTACTAAAAAGAAGAGGGTATAGACCGTATATTCCGTTTGCTTTTTAGGCCTAGTAAGAGAGTTATTAGATATATATATATAGTATTAGGGCCCTTACTTTATCTAGTAAGGCCCGCCTTTATCCTAGATCGTTTATATCTTGTCTCCTAGCGAACGACCCCTTCTAGCTAAGGTATATTCCCTATTGCCTCTAGGTTCCCTATAGCGCTTATAGTTAGTAGACTTATCTATAAAATAACCTATAAAGTATTAACCTCGACTTATAGACTATCCGTATCTAATATAAATCGATTAACAATATTAGACTCGAGATAGGCAATATTATCCGGGCCGCTATTTTCCTAGGTAAAGGGTAGGTCGACCTAGCTATAGAACTATATAAGGTCGATCGAATTAATTAGTACTTTACTAGTCTATCCTCTTATCGGTTCTCGGACCTCGATCCGCTCTTCCCGCCTCGAGCTTATCAACTAACCGTAGAAACCTTACTCTATACCCTCGCTCGTATACGCTAAAAGTACTACGAGGAAACGAATAACTAGCTACTTTTGTAGGATATATAGCTTATAGATTAGTTTGCAAGGGAAATCTAAGGTCTCGATCGGCTACTAAATTATTATCGAACGTAATCGAGCGGGGTCGGTATAGTTACTAAAGTGCTTTAAAAACGGAAATTTTAAGTAGACTTTATATAGTAGACTAGTTTGATTGTTCTATTCCGATAAATAATATAGGCCTTTTAAAGGAGCACCTAAATCTTCCCCCTTCGCTATTCCCGAGGATAAAGGCTTTCGACGCTTTAGCGGCCTAGTAGCCTCGTAAGTATCTCTACTTCTAAATATAGCTTCCTAGGCCCGCTTTGGTCCGGCGGTATAGCCTCTAAGGCGAAACGAGGCCTCTTATGCCTTACGAGCCTCGTATCGATATATCTAGGTCTCTTGTCTTATCGTGGCTATTTTCGGCGTCCCGTCGCGCGTAGGACTTTCAATATTAGGGTCCTTATCTATGATATTGGAAAACCTAGATAGGAACAAGAATAGCTTATCTAACGACTTGAATATATTCTATAATTTATGTAGGGAAATCCTATTCCGGAATAAAGGAGAGGTAGGTAGCTACGAGCCTATTTCCTTTATAAGATATTGGTTAAGGTCTCTAAGCAATAACCCTAGAGAAATACTCCTACCTAGGGTCGCTATCATAGAAATACTGATATATACTAGCGCTAAAATTCCTCTCTCCGAGAAAGACATACTTAGGATATACAAGGTAGCGCTTTGGCTATATACCGTATTGAGGCCCTATGCTAATATCTGTTTAATGCGAATAAGCAACTAGCATAGGATTTGTCGTATATCCTTGCCCGAGATTGTGGAATCGATCAAATTTTCCTATACTATATACTCGCGAATTTCTCTCTAGGCTCGACGTGTCTCCCGGCTTATTTCGTTCTAGGCCCTTTGTTTTATCTCGGGATATGTTTCCTCGCCGATCTATAGGTACTAATTATGTTCCTTGCGAGTAAGGATGTCTTGGACCTATCGAAAATCGCCGATTTTGGCTGGTAAAGAGGATTCAAGTAGGACGTATGATAGAAGAAGAAGTAATTGAGAGAACGATAGGCGTACGCAAATTAATGAGGAAGGATCGGTTTTTGCGCCTGTTTAGAATATTTCGTTTTATCTAGAGCCGGAGTGTCGGTGGGATAGTATCAAAGAAAGAGTGGACTTTTATAGTTTAAAAGGTGTAGCGCGGCAAAGCTTTCTGTTGTTATAAACGGATCATGGAATACTACGGTACAAGAGCTCCCCGCCCTAGAGCAACCGTATATATAGGGTAATTAGCGGCAAATCCTACGCATAGATCTTAATGTATTTGTATAAACCTACTCTACATGTTTATGTAGTTCTAATTAACTTTAGTAGCTCAAGCGGGGTTCTATTCGTTGGCAGAACACAGCTACCAAAGGCAGGAAATAAGAGTAGCATCGTGTAGGATTTGGGACAACGGGGATTTTCCTGGTGATAGGGACGAATGTGCTCGACAATCGCGTCTTCGGGATCTTCCTGTCCCGGCCGTGGCGGAAAAAACTGGTCACCCTGTCTGTATACCTTTACCCTCCCCTACAGATAGCTCACGAGTCGTGTGAAGAGACCCTAAGGGCTGTTGGCAAAGCTCGTGTCCGCTAACTGATTTTGTAATCGGCTGAAAACTAAGTTGCTAATATACGTCTTTATTCCGCAGAAGCCAACCCCGACATCATGACCAAATAAATCTCTGCCAAGGAAAATTCGATGCTATCCTTTTCGGTTCTGCGGTAAAAGGATCTGTAGATTGAAAGTAAGTGGCTATCCAAAGGGATGTATACGATCCTAATTGGTGACTGTTTCGTAACAATGACAACGTCTTGCTTTTGTCTGTTAGTGCTCTACTTCCAAAGGTTACTCTAATTGACTTACTCTGATCGACGGGAACAATAAGTCTAGAGTATTGCGTTACGCCTACTGAACTAGCTAGGTATGTTAGTAAAATAAATAATCTTGGGGGAAGGGGGGAGGGTCTTTCGTACTATTAGGGGCAATCAATATAGGGTAATAGTATGTCGAGGGAGCTATGGAAATAAGCTATAGAACGGCGGTAGATTGTATTTCGTCTCAGAGAACCGCGAGGTCTAGATTTAGACAGATAGGAAGCTAGGTGACTGCTGGAATTGTGGTAATAGAATGTTTAGTGGCTGTGGAGTGCGCTTCTTAAGTAGAAACTACTTGATATATTAGACTATGCAAAAGAAAATTATATTAAATTTATAATTTGTTCCTAGGTCTAAGCTACTATCCCCCTATTCGCGTTGCTAAACCTCGGTTTGTATTTGAAATACTATCACTAGTGTAGGGATATTCAAGCGGAGCTATGCGGTTGTAGAAATTATTCTTAAGTTCCGATCGCGTAAATCTAAGGTCATCACGATAGCGTAGTCTAGCTACCCTAGGTAGAAATTGTAGCGGATCTAGAAGAATAATAATATCATCGCTTAAGGTCGATGATCGAGTCGGTGGAGTGAATGTAGTAAGCGAGATATCGCTCTCACTGTCTATACGAATGTATTAGCATGAATTCTGTACTCTCCCTATATATATATATAACTTACCTAAATCTTGCTCCAGAAGCTAGCAAGATATGATGCTACCTAGGAGACTCAAATAAGGGCCGATACATTCTAGAAGCCGTGGTTGATGAGATATAGAGAGACTTGTGATCATAGATTATGGCTCTAGCAAAGGATAAGACAGTTTGATATATCAATACCCCGATAGATAACCGACGTCCTTACAACTAATCACCCTCCGGGCAACCATATTAAGAAGCGGCGTATTCCTCCTAGTCCTCTACTCGTATAACCCCTACGACAAGGTATAGCGCGGCATCCTACATAAAGTACGCTTCTACGTCCGATCATAACTTAATTGATTACCTCTAGTAAGCATGATGAAAAGTATATGCTAAAGAATTGACCAATGAATTTAAGACTCTAATTCTAAGCTCTCTAGCTCTTCGGCATGTACCTACTATCACACGGTCTAAACGGGCCTAGATTCTAGGCAATTATTTCTTTGGGGACGTATTCTATCCTATACTCTTTTGGTTAACCTTCAGGCTTCTAAGTCAGCGGCACGGGAGGTCCTAAGCCACCTAGGTACGTTGATCTCCTACCTTCACATATCGACAATGCTAGCTCGCCGCAACCACCTAGTCACTACGGAGGGTCTACGTCACGACCTCTCCACTTAGATAGAACATTCCTTAAGGTTCCTAGAAGTCGATATCACCTTAGCTATTGTGGAAACTAGCGCAACTAGCGAAGATCTAAGACTCCTTCGGAGGGGACTTTTGATCCGCCGAGTTCATACGAAATTGTTTGAATTTAATGTCGCTATTAATAATGGTCTAAGTTGCAAGTTGGGAACAATAACCTCAGAGAAATACTTATACCTAGCGTCGCAATGATAGATATACTGATATATACTAGAGTTAAGCTTCCCTTCTCAGAAAAAGGCGCGCTTGGTATATCTATGGTAGCGCTCTAACTGCAAAGAACATTAAGACCTTGTGCTAACACCTATTCAATAGAGCAGAGAAATTGGCAAAGATAACCGCGTATGTCTTTACTCGATGCTATAGGATCGATTAAGTTTTGCTATACTAGGTACTCGCGAATATCTCTCTAGGCTTAACGTGTCTCCCGAGTTGTTGTATCCTAGCTCCTTTCTTTCATCTCGGGGTATCTTTCCTCGCCGATCTACGGGTACCAATCATCTAGGTTGCGGGATAGAATGTCTTAGAGTTGTCGGGTATCGCCGATCTTTGCTAGCAAAGAGGACTCAAGGAGTATATAAGATAGGAGAAGTAGTAACTAAGGGAACGATAGTCGTAAGTTGATCAAAGACGTAGGATTAGACTTCGTATTGATCGAAATATTATATCTTGTATCTAGGATAGGTATACTAGCTAGGCCGAAATACAAAGTTAATAAGTAGTAGAGCGGCAAGAAGGGATAGAGAGCTACCGAGGGCTTATCAATATATTTTATTGCAATATGTCCTAGGGCTCGCGAGTATTACCTAACTTTGCTAGTAAAGTAGACTTAAGGAAATAGAAATAATAAGGATTAATTATAGAAAAATAGACATTAATAGATAACTAGGATTACTATTGCATAATATAGGGTAAGAAGCTCCCCGAGAAAGGGGTAAGGGTACCTTTTTGTGACGGACCTAGGTATACGAATAACTATAACCTAATATGCTAAAATAGTATAGCTTAGAATATATACCCTACGGTAGGAGATAGTATATTATAAGCTAGTTTTTTATTTTTTACCGAATTCCAATACCCTATATATATAAAGCCTACTCTTCCTAGTTAAAAGCCTATTTCTCTATACGTTCGTCCCTTTCTAGCTATATATAAAAAGTTAGACTATCACAAATCTTAAGTTAATATTTATTAAGGACGTAGGTTAATATAGTATATAGCTACCTTAACTATTCCTATAGTAGCCTAAATCTTTCTACCGCTTGCTATATACTACGAAGCTTTTTGATTTCCTTATATTTAAGCTACTTTCTTTCCTCTCTCCCTTTAAATTCAACTATAATAAAAAGGCTTACGTTGCTTAAAGTAGGTTAACTATACGCGATAGCCTCTACTTTATTTACTTATGTCTTTTATGCCTTATCGTAACTTACTTCTTCGTATAGTAAAACGTAAGGAGCCCCTATAAAGCGCTTTGAAATTTTGCTCTAAATTAACCTCCTATCGTAGCAAGGATCTATATCTAACCCCGTTCTTAGTTCTCCTTATATTACCGACCCTTTATAGGTAGAGCGGTTAGAAAATATAATTCTAGGATAGATTATTCCCGGCTTAGGTTTTATTCTCTCTATACGGAGGGAATCCGGCGACTAGGTTAGATTGTTTATAGTTTCGCCCTAAAATATTAGTCTATATCTATTAAAGAATATTTAAGTATATATTCGAGAGCCTAAGGTACGTAGTTATCTACGCGAAAATATTAAGTTTTAGTTTAGGATTCTCTATAAATATATTTGCTATAGTCGATAGATCGAAACTAGGCCTAAAGCTTCTAGGTTCGACCTAAGATATATAACTTATATATTAAAAGCACGATTATAATAAGATTAGCTTCTAGGGGTATATACCTACTATTATACGGTCTAAGCGGGTCTAGATTCTAAATAATTATTTCTTTAGGGACGTATTCTATCCTATACTCTTTTAGTTTATCTTTAGGCTTCTAAGTTAGTAGTATAGGAGGTCCTAAGCTACCTAGGTACGTTAATCTCCTACCTTTATATATCGATAATACTAGCTCGCCGTAACCTACTAGTTACTACAGAGAGTCTACTTCACGACCTCTCCGCTTAGATAGAATATTTCTTAAGGTTCCTAGAAGTCGATCTTACCCTAGCTATTATAGAAACTAACGCAACTAGCGAAGATCTAAGTATAGCGGATTTAATTTTATATAGTACGAGCTTACGCCCGTAGACCCTACGACTATAAACTCTTCTCCGATAGTCTTCCCTAGCGTATAAAAAAGAGTATTAGCTATAGATATAAGGATTAGACTAGGTACTTCTACGTAGCTATATCCGTAGTATCTAGTCGATACCGTCTTTTCTTCGTTATCTTAGGCTATTAAATAATTATAATATTCGTAGTAATCTTTAATAGGGTAGGAAGCTTAGGAGATTTAAGGCGAAGTTTAGCGTAGGAATTTCGCTTCTAATTATACTAGTTATGCCTATTTTTCGACGGTTATCCCTAGGCAAAGAAGCTAAAGTTATATAGCTCCTAGAGACCGACTACCCTACTATTCTTCTTAGGGTACGAAGGCTTCTCGATTTAAAAACGAAGTACTAAATATTAGTAACTAATTACGGTTTTATTGCTTCTCGTAACTAATTCCTCCTTCTACCTAGGTTACGTATCCGAAGCCTCCGATACCCTAGCGCTAGCTACTTAAATCGTTATAAATTCGAATACCTCTAGACCGAGTATATCGAATCTTATTAGATTACTACTATAACCTTACTAGATAAAAGACCCCCCTAAAGGAATCTCTATCTTTATCTTAACCGACCTTTTTATAAAGAGGATTTTATTTAGCTATAGCTTCCGTATAATAGGTTAGGTCTTAGGTATTACTTCTTTCGGTATATCTTAGGGATAGAGCTTAAAAGTTACTCTAGCCTCGTCGGTATCTAAAAGGTCTTAAAAGACTAATACCGTACTATAGGATAGGTACGTAAGTCTAGTACCCTACGCTAAGTAGTTTTCGGTCGAGAGAATAATAATAGGTCCTTAGCGGAGGAGGAAATCTACGTTACCGATAGCCTCTTTAGTTTTTTTAGAAAACTATATTTTATTAGTCTAATTCGATCTACTTATCTATATACCTACTACGTTGCTTTCCTCCGTCCTATATCGCAAAAAACGCCCGTATATATCTATATCTCCTTTCCTATAGACGAGAGGACCTCTTTCTATTTTTAGTCTCGAGTATAGATATTACTTTACTTCTAGGTTTATATTAGTACCGCCTAAGGAAGCCGAGAATACTATAAAGCCGGTAATCTCTATTTCCGATATATACTACTCGCTAAAATAAGGCGATCTAAATTACGCTATTATTATATTTACGGCGCTATATAATATTAAGATACTCTAGCTTAATTTAGAATAGCCTTAGATAAGAAGCTTAAGGGAATAAAAAGCTAGGAGGTAGGAAAGCGAGGTTAAGGGCTTTATAATTTTTGATAAGTCGATATAAAAATTCTATACTTAGTTTAATCTCCGGGACTATTACCGTAATTTATCTAACGTCTAAAACGCTAAGTCTTATAAATTATTAGTAATCGGTTGTTAGAAGCGAAGCTTTATACTAGCTATTATATTAGTATATATAAAGTAATTATATTTCTAAGTAGGGCGCTACTAAAGCTACCTACCTATCTAGCTATAAAGGTACCCTTTACTCTATAGTATTAAGGAAATTTATTCGTTATAATAAGTATCTAGTAGCGACTCTCGAAAGTTTTTTAAAGAGTAGCTATAAATTATACTTATAGCAAAGCAATCGTATAATAAGAAAAAAGCGATAATAGGTAGCGTTCCCTTTAAATACTATACTTTTTCGGAAGGGACTTTTAATCTACCTATTTTATACAAAATTATTTAAATCTAATACTACTATTAGTAATAGTTTAAGTTATAAGTTAGTTTAACGATAAACTAAGTCTTCTTTTTTTATATTCTTCCTTATCTCTTCTAATAGATAATATAGGCTCTAGATCTCCTAGTACTCCTACTTTTTCTAATATATAGTAGAAAAATGTTAAGGGCTCCTAACGTAAACTCGCGACGAGAACTAATAGGACTTCTTCTTCTAGGTCTAAATTAATAGTTTGCTCTATTATAAGCAAAATAATTATTCGATCTTACCTTTTTCGTAAGATTTTATCGATATAACCCTACTATTGCTAAACTTAGGCCGCTCTAGTACTTTCAAAATTTCTTGCCGAGTCGTTAGAGTAAGCCTTATAAGCTCTAATCGGTAACGTTTAGTTAATCTAGCGGTATTGCTATACCGAATAGGTTTAACTTCGGTTATAGAATAACTTATCGTAAATAAAATATAAGAAGAGTAATTAATATTAAAGAGATTTCCTAAGGGCCCTAAGATAACTTATATATATTATAGTTACCTTATTTAAAAGAAAATTAAACTTAGATAAATTTTCTCTAATTAGTTATAGTACTAAAGTTACTTTTCTTATACGTTTTTTTCTTAATTTTGATATACTACTAAAGATTTAAGGCTATCCCCGCCGTTCTTAAAAAAGACTACCGAAGGTAGGAATTAAAATATCTAGTCGGTAGTTTACTAGATATTTCCCTAGACTACGATTAATCCCTATACTAGTATCGCTACTTATATTAGGAAGCTAATATAGTTTAATAATATAGAAAGCTCCTAGCCGCTCTTTTAAGATAGTATCTAGCCTCTCGTATCCTATCTTCTATATAGATATTTTTAAGTCCTCTATTAAGTATATATATAGACTATATAGTATAATATCTTCCTTAACCTCGAATATACTAAGTATACTTCTTAACTTACTTATCTAGATAAATTCTAATATATACTAGATATAATAATATATAATTAGCTAATTTCTAGATCTCGCTATTAAACGCTATAGACCTCCGGATACTTTGCTAGCGTATTACGATACTAGGATTATACTTTAAGTTTTCGAATATAAAGATAAAAGAAAGTAATATATACCTAAAGAATATTCCTACTATTAGAAGTAAGCCTCCCTTAAGATTAATCGCCGTTAGTAATTTTAAAGACTAGCCGGTTGTAGATCGGTAGACTCGAGTTTTGCTATATTTTTAACTACTATTACTAGGTCTTTATTATACCGTAAAAAATACTCCTATAGTATAGTAGGTAATAAGGCTAGATAGGAAACGATATCGGAAAATTAACTAGCTAGCTAATTAAGCGTCGTATCCGAGGACTTTGTCTCGGTATAAATATTACTAAAAAAGAAAGAGAAGTAGGCTTATATAGTCGGTATATCGGGGGTTCGGAACTCGAATTGCTTGTCTATTCGTCTAGATCGAGTTAAAGCCGGATTAATTACTACTCTAGTATTTATAGTAGCAACGAGTATATAGCCGTTATACGTTCCGATACTATCTAAAGTATTTAAAATAGTTACTAGCGTTATCCCTTTCTAATAAGACGTATCTTTTTCCTCGCTTATATTATTACTACGCTAATCGATCCCTATAGTATCTATATCTTCTAGTACTACTATAGAGCGTATAGGAGGCGCTAGTAGTATACGAAAAAATTCTTATAGGCTATAATTATTAATAGTAGCGAGGTTGATTATATATATTAGAAGGTTAAAGTAAGTAGCAATTATCTTATAGCTACTACTTTAAAAAAGTCCTTAGTAGGCTATAAAAGAGATAGCCTCGCCGATATAGGATACTGCGTTTCCGATATAAATTAATAACGTCTTTACTAAGGAACTTCCTAATATCTTCGATTATTTCTCGCTTTATATCTATATCCTATACTAAGCTATCTAGACTTCGAGGGATCTTATCGTATATTTTTCGCTAACCTATATCCTACTTATCTTAGTATATAAAGAAGATAGCTAATTTTCCGCGGCGGGAGTCGACGTTTAACTTTTAGATATCCTCTAGAAGATTTTCAAAAACTACCCTATTCTAAGATATATAATAAATAATAATATTCTCGGTATTTCTCGAGAAAGGATCTAGAGTATTCCGCTATAGGTCGCGGTAGAAGGCAAACTAAGGATTCTAATACTAAAAGAAATAAAAACGCTCTTATCCTAGAGTAATACGAACCTTCTCTATTTTTCTCGATACGCTAGGACTTCTATCTCTATATATTCGAGAGAATTATTACTAGAGTCCTAAAGAAATCCGAATACTTCTATAATTCTAGCGATAGAAAAGCTTAAGTAGCTATAAAATCTAATACTAGATATCTACCTTATAACTTAAGGGTATAGATTATCCCGGTATTTAATTTACGCGGATACGATAAAGAGTAAAATAATAGGTTCTAGAGCTCTTAAAAACGATAGTAGTAAGAATATTGAAATAATCGGAAGGACTACTAACGGTAGAATATAAGATAATATATTAACGCCTAGAGCTACCGAGATTAGCCGAATAAGCTATAAAAGCCCTAGGGAAAAGGTATTAAGGAAGGTATAAAGTACTTTATTAGGTTATTCGGATATTTTAGGTAGGAAAGTAAGAATCTAAGGGCTTTAATATTTAGAGTCGAGAAGAATACCGAGAATTAGTTAGTAATCTATAGTATATTTCCTCGTTTTAGATAAGGGTATAAGAATAGTACTTTCGACGGATAGTATTTTATATTATATCTCGAATTAGGGCTAATACGTCGTCTTTATTTTAGCGGTAAAGAAGGAGTACTAGGCTTCCTAATACCTATTATATCGTAAGCGCTATATCTATTAAGTAGAAGTCTATAAATTATTAAAGAAAACCTACCCTAGATTGTATAGGTTAATTTTAGAACTAACTATACTTTACTATAAGGCTAGTTATTAAGTAGCGGTAGTAAGTAGAAGAAATCTATAAAATAAATATTATTCTTTTATAATAGAACTTACTATATATATAGTTAAAGCGGAAGTCTATAGCTATATAGCTATTTTAAACTAGGGAAGTTTTATCTAATATTAAACTACTTTAATAGGAAAAGGAGGATAGGCGTAATAGAGGTTTAGCAAAAGGAATAACTAAAGGGCAAGAAAAACGTTAGCTTAGCGTTAAGTTAGTATTTAGCCGCTCTTAGGGGAGGCTATTCTATTGCCTATCGCTAGATTCGAAAAGCTTCCTAGGCTTATACGTATCCTAGTAGGAAGGCTAGGTATACTATAGATCCGGCCTAATAATAATTATAGTAAATATAGAATAATATAGCGTAGCTTCTAAGCTATCGATTAGCCTACCCTTAATAATAGAAATATATACGATATATTATCCTAGAGCTTAATCGTACTAAAGAGCAAGAAGTATAACGGTATAAGCTAATAAAGCCTATTTACGTAAACCTACTAGAGGGATATCTAACCTAGAGTAGCTATACTAGACATAAGGTATAGCGCCTCCGCTAGTACTCTTCGTTTATTTCTTATAGCTATAATCCTTCTCTAAGTAGCAACTTTTGCTACTCTCTAGAATCGGAATAGTATAGTTAGTATATTCAATTCGAGAATCAGAATAATACCCTATCTTACTATCTAGTCTAAATATTAGAGCTCTTAGGCTTCGTATAATTATAATAGCCTATCGGATCTCTTAGTAGTCCTATTGCTATCTTCGGTAGAAATTTTAGTAGTCCTAGTAAGTTACTTTGAATCGATCGTCGGGGAGATAGATAAGGTACTATTACTATATCGGCGGTAATAAGAAGTCGTGTTTTACTCTTAGGTCGTATAGAGCTATATATTATACCGGTAGGGCTATAGTAATAGGTAGTCGTACTAAGACTCTCTCTTTCTATATCTTCGGTTCTATATTCCTCGGTTCCCTCCGAAATAGGTAATAAGCTAACTAGCTCTAGTAGTAGGGACATAATCTAGGGCGGGAGTAGTAACTATAGCGAGATAGCGAAACATATAAGGGCTTTTAGGAAGATACTTCTAGATAAGAAAATAAGAAAACTCTAGGTCAATCGGCTACGATATTATACCCCTAACTATAGACTTATAGCTATAATATTTCCGGTATCCGATATATTAACTACTAAAAGGCGTAGTATTTAATACTTCTAGGATATCTACAATAATTAGCAATACTTCGACCGTATAGAAATTATACGGTCTATATAAAAAGCTCTCGAATATTGTTAGTAAACCTATAGCTAGTTTAAAAGAATACCGATAGTAGCTCTAGAGGCCGCTTAGATTTATATCTTTATATTCCGTTCTAGTTAATTAAAAAGGCGTAACCTAATAGAAGAATTAGGAGGGCCTATAGTCTAGCTCTTTGTTTATTATAATCCTTAATCTCTCTTATTATATTCTAGTTTAGGGAAGGCGTAGAGAAAATATAGGTAAGGACTTACGATACTATTTTAGGTCTTCTCTAGCCCGTAATCTAGAGTAAATTGTTATCGACTTACCTATAGTAGGAAAGATCTTCTTATACTCTACTACCTATAGTTAAGGACCTTTAAATCTACTATTCTTATAAAATTGTTTTATATAAAATACTAATACTCCTAAATATTAGCTATAACTATATAACCGTAAAGTAAAATTATTTAGGAGCTACGGTTACGATAATTAATTACCTTATTAGGATAACTAGGGATTACTACTATTTAGAACCGGATTAGGATCTAGTTAGTTATATATACGGCTAGTACTAGTAAGGTTAGTTATAAGATAATTACTATCCCGCCTAAGTAAGTTCCTCCGAAACAATTATATATTAATTTAAGCCTATTTATAACTTAGGGATATTCGATACTTATCCTCGAGTAGAGATAATAAGCTATAATTTTTCGAGAGTTATATTATTTTTTGCCTCGAAGTAATACCGGAGCCGATATCTATCTATTACTCTTCGACCGCATCGGAGCTTATTATAGGCGCAACTCCTTTAACGAAGCTTTACGCTAAGTAAAGGCATAAGGTCCCTTAGTATAGTAGTTTAAGAAGCTTAGTAGTATTCTTAGCTACGGATACGGAAAACTCTAGGCCGGAAACCCTTATATATACTAATCGATTATTATAGGAATCTTTTAAGTCGTTAAAGAATATCTACGTAACCTTTACGAGGAACGCCTTACTCTTATCCTAATAAGTACCTAAATCTTTAAAAAACTTCTCGGGGTTAATCTTATAACCGGTAAGTATAGCGGCTTAGACAAATCTTCCTAAGTCGGTACGGAAAAAGTTTTAGTTTCTAATTCGAAAGGAGAATTGTCTCGGGATATCGCTCTATTGCAAAGAGTATATAGAGAGAAGGTTGTTAATAGCCTTAAATACCCCTTAGATTATTAGGAGAGTTTTAATAATATCCTTCCTTCTATAGGTTATCTCCTAGTCTTTTATAATATCGATTAGAATAATAATATCCTTCCCTTTTTTACGTTTAATAATTATATACTCTATTTAGTATTATTAATATTGTTTAGAGGTCCTCCTTATAGGAAGTACTTACTATTATTATAGGTATAATTCTTAATAGAATACCGAGGTAGATAAGAAGCTATTGTTTATCCTATCTAGTAGCTAATAGTAAACCTAGGTCGATATCCGAGCGCCTACTAGTAGAGTAGGAGATAAAGAAGCGTATTCCTAAACGGTAGCGCTATAGCCCCTAGGTCTTTATAGTTAATAGGATTAGTTCTTGTTCTAGTAAATTTAAAGAGAGCTAAAGTAAATACTCTTAGGCCCGAATTATATATTACGCTATATATAAATTAGGGCCGAAATATTAATAGTATTTTAGTAGTAGAGGGGTACCGGCTTTTTAACTCCTATTATATCGTATACGCTATATCTCTAAAGCTTAGCTTAGTTTAAATACTCTAATAAATAATATCCTAGATCGAATACGTCCCCTTTAGGACTAATTACGACCGGACTTTACGCTAGAAATAACTATAAAATAGGTAGGGCTAGGTAAATTTTAAGGGTTTTTAAGGCGTCCTATAACGCTAGATACGATAATCTTAGATTTTAACTTATACCTACTTAATATAGTAAATATATAATACTAGACAACCTATTTCTATTTTCCCCTACTAGATTATAGTATAAGCGAAGAATTAATATTTCGCGAAGATAAGTATTTACCGATTTTATACTAGTTAAAAGTAACTTATAGCTAAATAAAATCTAAGAGGTTTCTAGTTTTCTCGCGTTTCTTATTAATATAGCCTATATTCTCTAAAAAGGACAATCTCGCTCTCCGCTTTTATTTGCTTAGCTTTACTATTCTATCCTTATATATATATATAGACCTAATATAGAGGTTATTCTCCTCTAGGAACTAAGCAATTTGCTAGAAATAAAGCTTTTTTAACTATATAGATATAGCTATTACTACTATCGAAGGTTTATAGGTAACTATCGGCCCCTACTATTCTTAAGGTCTAGAGGGAACGTAGATTTTTTATCCTTATACTCCTTAATCTAGTTGATTAAAGAGATAGTTTAATAATATAATTAATAAAGACGTATTGTTCTAATCGATTAAAAGATCCTAAGTATATACGTAACTAGAGTACCCTTATTAAGCGCTCGGTAGTTATATAAGCTGTAGAAGCCGTAGAACTACCTAATCTATAGCTTTATTATTAACTAGAAGAATAAGATTTATCTTTAGAACTTCCTTCTACCGACGACTAGACTATATATAGCTAAGCTTAGTATACTAATAATTGCTATAATCGGCTACCCTATAATAGAATCCTTAACCGAGGTAAGGAAGCAAGTAGATTTTAATCGAGCGATCGGAGATAGAAAAGGTAAATCGACGGATTCTAAGGCCTATAAAAGACCGTAGGCGCTACAAATATTGCTATTCTAGCAATTTTTAATAATACAACTAAGCTAGATACCTTATATACTTAGTAGAAATTTTCTTTCTAGCTAGTAAGCTCGACTATCGGTAGGAGAATTGTTCCTATAGAGGTCGATTTTATACTTATTACCGATCGCGACTTTATATATAACTATTCTAAAAAGGCTAATATCAACTTAAGTCGTATAGCTATTATTATCTATAGATAATATATCGGAATCTAATAGAAATAGAGAGGCTTCGGAGAAATCGTAGAACTTAAGAGATAGATCGGAATCGAGAAGAATATTTCGGCTAGCGATATCTATAATAAGTATACGTCTATTATAGATATAGCTAAGTATCTAAGCTATTTTATAAAACTATATAAGTTAGAGTTAATAAGAAGGATAGTATATTTTAAGATAAGCCCTAAGATCTCTATTCGCTATATACGTAAGTTAGGTAGCTTTAGCTAAAACCCTAATACAATAGACAATACCGCTAGACTAGTAATCTTTAGGGTTCTATAAGCGACGGTAAATATCTTACTTACGTCGAATACTCTCGGTATTTACTTCGATATCGGAGTCTAAGCTCTAGGGATATATTAACGGGACTTTAATAGCTACGTTATTCTAAAGAAGAACGACTATAGTATTCCTATTCCCGAGAATTTGCCCTAGGGGAATAGAATTACTTTAGTTATCGAGAAAGGGTAAGAACATAATATAGAGAAAGTAGCTAGACTAGGTTAGTTAAATTAAGGAGTTAGCGCAAATTCTTAAATATAGTTAGCCGATTACGTAATTATTCCTATTATTCTAACTATCCCTTTGCGATACTAGCGTATATATAGCCTCCTCTAAATAATTCTTTTAATAGAAATAGCTTTCTACCTTAACTTACCCAATAAGCTAGGCAATTATAACCGCGTTTAGTCGAGCTCGCTTAGGACGTTAGAGTTAGGGGATTATATATACTACCTCTTTACTTAGCTAGAAGATACTATTAGATATAGTTATAGGTAGGATCGTATAGGATATAATTTCCTTAGCTTTTCCTTTTGTAGTCGGGGAATCTAGCGAGGGTTTTTTTTCTATCCTAGTATATTATGATCCTGGAGGGAAACGAGTATGTTTTGGATTGCATATACGGATACGTAGTATTATAGTACATGCGGGCGGTGAAAACAGGAGCGGAAAGGGCAGAAAGGGGTGCAATTCAGGGGCTGAAGGGTTCGGACGGGATTGTCTGGGCATGAATGCGACCCGTAAATAACCGAAAAGGGGCTCTCGTTATCTCAATATTGTTACTTTTTAGCGGTTAGTTAACCCTCTTAAGAATAGACTCGATAATTATACCGACTTAGATACGAATTCTCGATCTTTTGAAAAATTAGGTAGGGAGATTATGATCTAAAAATTGCAATCTCTATAGAGGATAATAGTACCTTTAAGTACTTCGTAGCGCCTTAGGTAGAAGATCTCGTATATTATTGTCTTAGTAGCCCTAGATTTATAGGAAGGGATCGAAGCGGTATTACCTTCTTAGTAGACCTATACAACGTAGTCGTAATACTCTCGGTTACCGCTTCTAAAGATTCTATACCTTATAACTAACGTATTTAACGATTTTAATTAAGAATTTCCTATACTCTACCGCTTATAGTTAAGGACTAAGTCTATAGATAGCGTTCTTATAGAATTGTTTTACCTAAGCAATAGTAAATATACTAATAATCCTAAATATTAGCTATAATAGTATATAGACAATCGTAAGACCGTAAATTTATTTAGGTACTATAGGCCTAATAATTGCGATAATTAATTACCGGATTAGGATAAGTAGGGATTAAGCTAATTACTACTATTTAGGACTAGAAACTAACCGGATTAGGGGTACCTAGCTAGGTACCCCTAATCCGGTTAGTTATATAGACGGCTAGCGCTAGTAAGGTTAGTTATAAGATAATAGCTATCCTACTAAAGTAAGCTTCCTCCGAAATAATTGTATATTAATTTAAGCCTATTTATAACTTAGGATATTCGACGCTTATCCTCGAGTCGAGATAATAAGCTATAATTTTTCGAGAGGAATATAACTTTTTCGCCTCGAGTAAATACCGGAACCTTCGGTATCTTAACCGGGGTATAGACGTTTTGTCCTTATAGTACAGAAAACGGATAGTAGGGTTACCTATCCTAAGGACATAAGTACTTATAAGGTATTTCTAAAATCGAATAGCGGCGTAATAGAACTTACGGCCTATGTAATAGCGTATAGTATAGACCTATAGTCTAGCCTAAGTACCTAACTACTTAATTTACTTAATATAGCCCCTATAAGATTATCTTAGAGGGAGGGGGAGGAGGCTAAGATAGGGACCTAGTCTTACTTACTTAGTACCTTCCTTCCTCTTATCTATTTATAGTAAATATAATACGCTAGTTTCTATTTAAGGGTAACGACGCTACTTATATTTAGTTTCTTAAAACGCGAATATTCTAGCTTAAAGGCTCTATTTACTATTCGTCTTAACAATATACCTCTATTAGAACGTCCTCTAGAAGCTAAGTAGACTTTAACGGACTCGGTAATTAGGGCGGGGCCTTTATAATACCTTATCGTAATATATATTAAATTTAGACCGTATCGGAAGACTAAAGCTACGATAGTAGTATATAACTCGCCTCGAAAGATATTAATAAATATCTATATATACGTAAAGACGGCGGTAATCCCGCGGCGCTTAGTATTATCGAATATAAACTACTAGATCTAGACGGAACCGATAAATATATACGGGACTAGAGCAAAAAGTATTAAACTAAGACGCTATCAAAATTTACTAGCTTCCTTAACGATCTACCTAAATTAGAAATTTAGAAAAATTAGGTTTCGGCTCTTAATAACTTTTAGCGCGGAGAAGTCCTAAATTCTCTAGTACAAAATTGTGGCTCGGGGGTATCGGATACCTCGAGTATTGCTTTATAGGGAATACCTAAGGAATTAGTAGACGTATTATCTAAGTCAATAGATATTATCGTCTTGTCTAAATACGCCGATTTTATGATATTGTTTAGTATAGTAAGTCGACAACTATTATATTTTCGGAATATAGTATTTATTTCGCTTTATATAGTTACGATAGAAATAGTTAAGGACAAAGATAGCGTATACGCGGTTATACGGAAAGTTATCGGAACTAATACTTCTTCAAAATAACTACTTAAGCTTATTCGTAGCGCGAAATAGGCGAATAGGCTAGTATCCGTCTTGTCTAAGACAAAATAGGTATCTAGAAGCTATGATATTCTTTATATCGGTATAGTAGCTATTATTACGTTATTATAATAAGCTAACTATACTAAGCTAAGTATCTCGCTAGTTTTTACTCTATATTCAATAACTCTTCTATAAGTCCTATAGAGATATTAAAGGGAGTAAAGACTATTAATTATAGGGACTCCTTTTCTAAATCTACGAGCTCGCCTACGCCCTTCGCAATCCCGTTAATTATAAAAAGAATTTTTGAGGGCAACGTTTCGTAGGTTATATATTTCCTTTTTCAAAATTTTATAACTAATTTATCCTAGGCTAAATAAAATTTGCCGATGCCTAGGGTACGAGTTATCCTATATTAAGGCTTATTAAACCCTCTTTAATAATATATTAGGGTACTATTCCGCTAGAAAGAGGCCGGCCTTAATACGGTTTAAGCTATCGAAAAGGCATTGTCCTAATAACTATACGTCGCTATTAGGTAAGACTTTATCCCTAATTTAGAAAAAGGCTATCAATTAATATATCTAGATAACGACGGCTAAAGGAGCTAATTCTATACTCCTCGCGTAGCTAACAATTTAGCTAGTAGCCCCCCGCTAATAGAGATATCTAATATACTAGTATTAGCATCGATTAGTATACTAGAACTAGCACTAGCCTAAGGAATTCAATCCGATTCCGGTAACGCCTAGATAGATTCGGTCGCAATTACTATAGGTAATATTTCTACTAGTTGCCCTTTAATAAACTATATCCCCTAGCCTAATACTAGCGATTCCTAGGTAAACTCGGCTAAGATAGAGATAGTCTACTTTTCTTCCGATTATTCTTTTATTAACGATATCCCTTAACCTAATACTAGCGATACTTAGGCAAATTTATCTATATAAATACTTAAAGATATATCTCTCGGCTTATATATAGGCAATAATTTTAGTACTACTATCGGCTTAGTTAATAGACTAGCGGGAGACTTAGGATCAACAACATAATATTATTCTATCGCTTTTAGTAGAGATATAGTAGATATAACGCCTATCTAGCGATCTACGGGAATATTAAGGGCTAATAGGATAGCATAACCTCCTATTAATATCAATAGGGCGTTACCTACTTTGCGATATTCTTCCTTATAATCTCTTAGACTCCGAAAGGAATTAGAACGTAGGCAATACCCTCGCTTATTAGCAGTAAATTGATTTACCTTAAAGTCTTCTATTATCCTAAACTACTTTAAACTAAGACTTAGTATATATAAGGCAACGTAGCTATAGGCCAAACTATAATAATACTATATAGCATCAATTCGGGCTTAGTAGAATAAACAAAGAAGTACCCCCTCTACCTTTAGTTAACTATATATTACTATCCCCGGATATAATAATATAATCTCTAGGTAATAATAGACCCTAATTAATTTTTGGAAACCTATTATTATAATCTATATATTCTAGCCTAAGGATTACTAAGTACTTTCTAGGAAATAGTCGCTTAAGCTTCTCTCCCCTTTTTGTCTAAACGATAGGATAATAGTCTACTACCGCTCGCTATAGATCATCGGGGAAAGTAATACCGGTTTTACTAGAAATTGACTATAACTTCGTTTTATCCTTTAATAAGAGAATTAGTATTTATATCGGTACTAGAGGCAATTTAGAAAAATACCTCGAGTAAGTATTCTACGATAGGGCGTACGTTATCTTTACTCCTAGGTAATATAAAGAGCTATAGGTATCGATTATAATATATCTAGATTATCTATAATCTAACTTTAGTAGCTACGATAGCTACTATAGTCTCCAACGGCGATATATATAGTATAAGAGAAATTCGGTCGTAATTTAGGATAGTTAAAGATTCTTCGAGTAAAGCGATAAGTCCTTTAAGAATCGCTATAGCGACAAGACAGATAATATAGTTAGGACTTAAGAGCGAAGGTATTTAAGATACCTAAGGGCGGCGGGGTAACAGCGGGGATTAAAGCAACCGACGGTTAGGTAGTTATACGATTATATAGATTATATAACTATTATATAATCTAGAACTAGTTTTTACCCTATCTAAGTCACATAATACTCTACTATAGGTCGGGTAAATAACAAACTAAACTAACGTTCCTCCTAGAGTACTAGATAAACTATAATCTATCCTTACCAATTTCGCTAACAATAGGTTAAGGTCCGTTAAGGTCCTATATATTGCTTAAAACTACGTAATTGCCTTAGCCGTCTAAATCCTACTACCTATAGTCTAAGTAACCTACTACCTCCCTTTTGTTTACTACCCCTAATCCTATACGAACTTAGCCTAATAATAATACAACGCCTTACGTATCGACTAAAATAGTCTATCTTTAGGCGACCGCCTTCTCTAGCTAGGAAATTTTCTTAGGTAGGTATCCTTCTCGACCTAAACAACAAACTCGAGGAGGAAAAGCTACGAGGGTACTCGCTAGAGTATTTCTACCTAGTAAAGATTAGTAATATATTTCGCTTAAGATACTAGGTAGTCGGAAAACTTAGCTATAGGGGTTATTCTATAGTATAGCTCTATAGAGACCTATAGTCCTAGTACTAGTAATAATAAGATTAAGGACTAAAAAATTATAGGCAATATAATATACCTATATTATATTTAAAATATACGAATATAGCTCTAGCTATAGAAGAAGAGAAAAAGAAGTATATAGATATCTTAGAAACGTTAAGTTAAGCTATATCGGCTCTATACTCGTTCGATACGCTATCGATAACTTTTAAATTAGTTCTACGAATAATACCTACTCCTATTAGTATCTTATATATACTCCTTAAGCTATAAGTCTATACGAGCTATATAATTAAACTATAGCAAAGGTACTTCTAGAAGATTAACTTAAGCTAACTTTAATCTATATATTTCTTACTCTCGACTTTCTTTATATAGAAGCTAAGATTGTTTATATATAGTAGAGCTAGCTAAACGCGTTTCGTTCTTAACGCTATAGTTTAAACAACTTCTTTATTGCTCTCGACTACCTCTTTTCTAAACTAAGGCTTAGTACTACGTTATAGGAGTTAAGGATAACAATCCGCTTTAATAATAGATTCTATAGTAGATTCCGATATTAAGGTCGTAATATTATAAAGTAAACTAGCTAAGATCTATAAGATTAACGAGACTTACTCTTCGAGTCCTTAGAGGAACTAGGACGGTAGTCGCTACTCTACTACCTACGTTTACTCTCCCTTTCCTTCTTAATAGATCTATCGTCTTCTAAGCTTAGTTGTTCCGGGGGAGTATAGGGTCGACGACGTTTTAAAACGCCTAGTCGAACCTAATTAATTAAACGTTAGAATTGCGTCTATATCTATTACCTTGCTTCGGCGCTAGAGAGAAAATTATAGAGTTGCTCCGATATAATAAGAATCTCTCGGTTAAGGCTAGCGTACCCTCTATAGAGATCTTCCGTTGCGAAGTCCTCGAGTAAAAGCTATATAAGACCTTCTTTAACTAGAAGGCTAGAGTCTATCTAGAATAGCTAGTTATCTATTAGTGTCTATTCGTCCGAGACCCTAGTTTAAAGTAACTATACTTATACCTCTACTATAGTAGTTGCCTAGAACTTCTCTATACTATCGGTAGTTATATATTCTAGTCGCTATATAGTAATAGTCGCTCTCTTAGAGTTTCTATAATTAATATCGAGGGTAATAACCGCGTTTATACTTCTATTAGTATTTAAAATATACTTATCTACTAGGTAGGAGACTCGTTAGCTCTTTTATAAATAGTATACCTCTATAATTATACTAAGATAGTACGCCTAGTAGTAGCTAAATAATATATCTAGTTCCTATCTAGAATAAGTCTATCTTTATCCCCTATATCCTTAGGTATTAAGATTCGCGAAGTAGTAAAATACTTAACCTCCTTAGCGAAATTAGTAATAGGCCTATCGATTCGTTCGAATTATCTTAGTTATCTTAATATTTTATCGATAATCTTCGTATAAAATATATTATAGAGAGGACTTAGTATTCGGATTGCTAGGTAATAACGATAAGGATCGTAGTCGTACCTATAAGTACCTATCTAAGTACGCCTACGTTAATATAGCGAAAACGTAGGAATACTTACCGTACTTTGTCTTCTATATAATTTAGAAGAGATTCGTTAGAATCTAATATATATAATACTTATATATATTAGTCCGGTCTAAGTCGACGCTCCTACTAAGGTTATAGCTAATAACCTACTAGATAGAGTCGTAGTAGGTTTACTACGCTTTAAGCACTCCTTAACAACGGTTTTTCTTCCGTAGGTAGTAGTATAAGAGGAGGCTTAAGGACGCTCCCTAGTAGAGTAATTCTAGCTACTATAGGAGGCGTAAGAGGTCTAGATAAAGTTAGGGTATAGTTTATTTACGCTAGGAGTAGAATCGGAGCTAAAGAGTTACGTAGTATTAAGTAGGTCGGAGAGAGTAGAATACGTTCGTCGCTATATAATAAAGATTAGTTACTATATAATAGTTAGTTACTTAACTAACCTAATTAATAAGTAGGTAAGCTACCCTTCTATAATATCTCTAATTAGCCGTAATCTATATATCCTATTTCGGGTAGGCAATATAGAGAGATACGGTATAAATAGTTGCCTAGCTTATCTATCGAGACCGATTACTATACGTAGAACGACGATACTATTTATAGATAACTATATATCTACGTATTATCTACGCCTACGCTAGTAACTTAATCGAGCTCTACTTACTAGTCGTTCTAGGGCCTAGGGGTAAAGGCGAAATACGTAGGAAAGACTAATACGGAATTTAGGTTACCTATATTCTTTATTAAAGGTAAGAAACAAAGAAATATTAGTACTATAATATTTCTTATTAGATCTACGGATCGAGATTACTATATCTAGGATAACCTCGTACGCTACGACTTTGCTCGGAGCCTTAATAGGATCCTTAAGAAGATATAAGTAATTAATTTTACGAATAGGAGATTTAAAGGATAGATTAATATCCTAGGTAGTATATACGCTTCCTATTACGAAAGCGCCTCTAGGTTCTCTTATAAAGAAGAGGTACTAACTTTATATATAATACGGAATAAATTCTAAACTTAATTTTATACGAATAGTCTAAACTAGTTAAAGCGAATTTATAATTAGGTCTATAAAATATAAGATATTTTAAATAGCGCTTAATCCCTAAAGGGGCTAATAGAGCTAGGGTAATTCTTACCTAGCTTCTTACCCTATCTATTCTATACTTACCCTACTTACCTATAGTCGCGCGACGCTAAAACGGCGCTTACCTATTTCTTACCTAGGTAGTAGCTACCTAACTAGTAGCCGTATTTAAGCTATACGCCGATAGATTAATAGTTAGTAACTTATCTACTCGGCTTATCTTCTCTTAACTATTTTAGGATACCTAAAGCTATTACTCTAGAATAAGAGGGAAAAAGGACTCTCGCCCTTCTACCTACTTACCTATTTCTTCTTAAGCTATCCTATCCTTAAGTCTAGTATACCTTAGCCTAGTATTAGTAATAAGACTACCTAACTCGCGGCCTTAGATATAAAGGCAAAGATAGCGTTAACTATAGAGGATATTCTAGGAGACCTTAACGACTATATTATAAATATAGTTCTATCTCTAGCTAGATATCGTCTACTATAGATAGTACCGCTAGATAACTATTAGCTACTTAGGGAGCGGGAATAGATACGAAGTTAACGGATACTTTTCGATTATAATAGTCTCTATAGAAATATATATTTTTATTGTTTCTTTTAGCCCTTCCGACTTTACGGATAGCTTCTTTAGGCTTTCCGGTACTTTAATTTTGTAGAATAGCGTACTTATAATGCTAACGAAGTATAGCTAGGAAAATAGTCCGTAATTTCCTCCTATATTAATGTTCCTTCCTCCTTTAACTTTACTAGTAAGTAGTCCTTATCGGCTAATTAATTTTTCCTACGAGTCGGACGTATTATACTAACTAACCGCTTAATAATTCTACCTAGGGTATTAGTATCGTAGGAAACTTTCTACGTAGGTATATATAATATCGAGGGGATATTATTAGGTACGAAGATAATAAAGAAAGTAGGCTACGATCCCTAGCTCTTAATAGTAAGTATTACCTACCTAATAATATCTCGGCTCTCGTAATAGCTAGTCGACGGACTATAGAACGTATTATAGGGATAGTAGGAAGTAGACGTACTTAGAGGACCGTATTTCTCCTCTAAGGAGTCCTTAACGTCTAAGAGTTCTAATTAGATTACGTCGCTCGTAAAGTCCTCGTCCGAGGAATTATTAAAACGCTTGCTACTTTCGCTCTTATACGTATCTAATAGAATAGTTTTTGGTTTTAAGCGTATACTCTATATAGGCTTAGGCCGTAGTAGAGGTATAACTATAGCTATAGATAGGTAGTATAACTTATAAGGAGGACCTTATTTTCTAGTCGAAGATATTAGCCGTTCTTTTCTTTTATATTCTCTCGGAATAGCTAAACTAGGGTTCTTATCGCCTTAAGCGCTAGGTATTCTCGAGTAAGAACGAATAGATATATACCTAGTAGCTTATTCGAGATCTATAAAATTAGGTATATTAACGTATAGTATAGTACTTAGTCTAGAAGGGCCTAACTTAGCTACGGTTCTAGTAGAATAATCTAAAACTAATCTAGTTTAGCTTCCTCCTTTATAGTTATCCGAAAAGTTATTAGGATAATCCTCCGGTAAAGAAATATAGGAGCTCCTATCGTCTCCTTTTTTAGAGGCAATATCTAAGTAGGATAAGATAGAAGTAAATAGGGTATTAGAAGAATATTCGCTAAATATAGTAGACGTATTAGACGTATCCTAAGTATAAGCTAAACTAAAAGATTTAGAGTAGGCACGATATAAAGGCTAATTTTGTCTCTACTAAATATCTTCTACTATATACGATTATATAATCTTAGGGGCCGAGAATATAGATACTAGTAAAAGTAAAGTAATAGAAAGGGACTAAGTAGATAGTAGAGGACTCGTATAAATTAAATAGGGTCTTAGGAAGGAGCCTAAATTGTCTAACTCTATACGTTTGCTTAGATTTCTACCGAACGAGGACGGAACTATATTCTAAATAGATTAGCAATTAGGGATAGAGACTAGTTTAACCCTTAAACTTACCGTAGCTAGGTATCTTTTCGTTAGAACTATCTTAAGGGTAATATTTAAGCTCCTATAGCGAAGGATACGTATCTCTATTACTAGTATCCTATATATTTAACGATAGCGTTACTACCCCCTAGGATCTCGCTAGTTTAAAGTTAAATAGGTTAGGCGACCTAGCTATATACTAATACGTTATATCTTCTATATCGGTAGCTAGAGAAGAGAAGTAACTCGAGGCTATTATCGAGTTGTCTATCGGCGAGGAGACTAGTTTACCGAAGAATATAGGTTGCTTACCTAATAGTATAATATAAGAACCGTTTTTGTTGCTATTAAAAGCAAACTATAGCGGTTTTATAGGCTTCGAAGGGCTATAGTAGAATTATATATTATTAAGGGTTATCGGTATAGTCTTAGTTCCTAAGAGGAAAGATATAGAGATAAAAAAAGCGAAATAAGGAAGATTAGTATTATTTAATTACTAGATTAATATAGGTACGTAGTAGAAAAGACGTCTATTTATAGATCCAAATTAGCCCTAGGGAAAGACCGAGGAAATTCTTCTATAAAAGCTAAACCCTAAGTAGGAGTTCTAGTTAGCGGATAGTATTAGCCCTAGGCTACTCGGTATATACTATTTACTTTTTACGGCTACTCGTTCCGAGGCTAACTACTAATTATTAGCAGAAGGTATACGTATCTTATATAGACGATACGTAGCGAAACGGAATTTGCCTTAGCTAGTCTTTCTATAATCTTAACTATCCTATAAGGATACTATTTAATTTACTTAGGGCCTTTATAACCCTTATACGATATAACCCTCCGAAAGTTAACTAAGGTAGACTAGGCGTTCTTTAGCTCCGCCCTAAATATAATACTAGAAAACTATAGACTAAGGCTACCTACCCGCCTTTTAGGGGGGGGGAATAGAATTGCTACTAGCTATTCGCGATTAGTTAATCGATTCTTATCGCCGTAGATAAAGTATATACTACCTATACTAGGCCTACTAGTATATAGGTATATAGGGAATTACGTTAGGATAACTAGATAAGGAAAAGATACGTATATACCTTCCGCCTTCGCTAAGGTACGGCTATATACTATAACCTATTACGTCGGCTAACTTCTAGCTATTTCTAATCTAACGCTTATTTACTAGTCCGGTCGCCTAATACTCCTAAAGCGTACCGCTTTTCCTTCGTATACGGTATACAAAACTCGTATCTACGTCTAATAGCAAAAATAGCGTATCTATCTTAAGATAGACTAGAGATAATAAGGTAGCTTAAGTTTACCGAAAACTATACGGGATCGTAGATAACGGACTAAGGCGCGATAGTTTTTTTTTTTTTTTTTTTTTTTTTTTAGAATTATAGGTAAAGGAAGCGCTACGTTATNTTAGTTACTATTTCAAGTTAGTAGGTATATATTAGCCCTAGTAAGTATCTATTCTCGGGGAATACAACGTAATAGTATACTAGATTAAGCTTAAGAGCAAACTATTTAGCTAGGTAGGTATTAGAGAGGCTATAGCTCGCTCCGACGAGTCGAGTAGAATCGGAATACGTAGGAAATAGACGCTCTTACCGAGTAAAGAGCTATAGCCGGGAAAACATTAGAATAAGAATAGGTCTAAGGCGAGGGAAGGGTAAACACGGTATTATAGAGTTGTTCTATTAGATAGTACGAGTAGAGGTAGGTAGGAGGTAGTATTAGCAGAAAATCCCTTAGCTCGACCGGGGCTAGGTTAGCTAACCGAGTCCGTCGGTCTAACTAGACGTATTTTCGAAGTATTAGGAAGGGAGGCAAGAAGGTAGGAGAAGTAGGTAATAATAGAGCAACGTACCGCGGATTTATATATTTAGGACGGCGAGTCGAGAGGCGGTAAGAGGACGGACGTACCTATTGCGGAATAGCGTAGAAGCTAAACCCCGTTGGGCCTACGCTAATCTATCCTAGGGGGATTAGGGGCGGGCGCTAAACCGGGGTTAGGGAGCTACCGTTTCCGGCGGCGGCGGCCTAAATAGAAAAAATACTTAAATATCTTAGAAGATATAGGGAATCGGCTATAAAAGGATATTAGATACCTATTATAGATCTATCGAGATACCTTCCGAGGAGATAATAAAGCTAAGAAATTCGACCTAATCTTAGTAGAAAGTATATTTACTAGGTTTTACGTATAAGTCTATAGATCTTATTTATTCGAGGACTTAGTAGATATAATCGGTATATATATTATAGTCTAGTAAGAAGATTAAGATATTATCTAGATATACTACTATAAAGATATCGAGAAGACCGTAAAGTACTATATAAATATATAATTAGAAGGTAGCTAGTATATTAGTAAGGCTAAATAGTATAACTATATATTTAAAGTAGCTATAATATATAT
>JGI24509J20081_1000232_pt1 | contig 42442 bp, 43 predicted proteins | sample LinPmetageLP29_FD_20081 | JGI IMG/M metagenome (IMG submission 20081) | reverse complement strand
AAAAAAAAAAAAAGAAAAGAAAAGGGAATAGCTGAGCTACCCTTCCACCTCTTCCGCACTACGCCGAGCAGCAGACGGAGCCCCCTCCAGACGACGAGCCCCACGCTCCAAGAAGCGCCGCTTTCCACGTCGAGTATCGAAATGATCCGGAATCTCCGACGGGTCTTGTCCGGCAGCTAGCATGCTACTGCGCATTTTATTCCGGTAGGCATCCACTACATAAACACCAGTTAGCATATCCGTATTCCTAAGAACCTCTTGAGACACCGTCTCGGCTCACGTGCGGGGCCGAGTGGGCACTAGGAAACAACAAAGTAGACACTGCCGAGAATGTACTTACGCGATCGTTGCAAGAATAGCATCCGGCCTGCAAATACCCGGCTCTGGCTCCAACTGAGTCGGTAACCCAAGTCGTTCATGAGTACTTCGTTGCGGTGGCGTCGACGAGAAAGCTTGGGTACTGCGATGTCTCGCTCGCCATCTAGTGAGGGTGCGGGGACGGTAATGCGACCGACCGTTGAATCGGCTGGATCGTCCGTCTCCTCGTCATCGCCGAGGTATCGCCTTCCAGTAAGCACGTGACCGGGAGCATCTTTCATCTGCACGGGAAAGTAGGTGCGCGGGTACACAGCGTTGGACTTGCGGTATGAGTCGGGGATTTCTTCCATTTTGACCTTGTCCAGCATGACCTTGACCCGTACACGAGATCCGCGATGTGGGTCTTCCACCAGGATAAATGTGCGTTTTTTGCCATCTGGTAGCTGGCCGAAGAGGTCTTCGTTGCTGGGGCTCTGCTCGTCGACGTCAACGTCTGTGTCCATGTGGCTGGATGTTGCGATTGTCGGGTGTCGGCTTAGAGCGCTGAGACCATTGTCGCGCATCAGGGGTGGCATGGAGGGGCCAGGGTTGCTCGATGGCACGGTGGTCGAGTCGTGGAAGACCTGGGCGGGTCGAACGCCTGGGATGAGAGGGGTGGACAGACGGCTTGTGTCAAGGGGACGCTGAGTCCCGGGGTAGTCCGAGCCTATAGACGAACATAGAGCAGAGAGAAATTAGCCTACGCTGTACGTGCAAAAGCTGACGGGGAGGGCCCCAGGTTCCAAAAGAAGAAAGGCACACGAACATGCGCGCGGCGGCATCAAATGATAGCAAGACTCGCACAGGGTATGAAATCTCACGCAGCGAATGAAGAAGAAAGGGAAAAAAAGAGCAACCCGAGTCTGAAACATAGAGATACACCAGTGCATGTCTCATACAGTAACCTTCAACACAACTCAGCAGAAACTCCCACATGTACACATACACTTCCAAAACAGGGCACACAACACATGAGACATGAGACAAGAGACAATTTCCAGTCCATCGGACAACAGACATCCAATGGGAATGGAAAACAATGTACAGGAGCTGTTGGGTCCCCGCGCATGTCGCAGGAAACAAACATCGACGGAAGAGAACGCATCATATCATATCTGGTGGTCAAACATACCGCTAACACCGACTTCCATCTTTGGACTGCCATCCGGTTGAGCATGATGATGATGCAGCTGTGGCGGCCCCATAGACAGGGGCCCCATATTGGGACGAGGACTGGGGCCCGACATGGCCGTGCTAGACAAGCCGGGCCCAACAGGCGGGGCGGCTGCCATGTGAGGAGTGGCAGGGACAGACTGGCGTCGAGTGTTGATCTTGGCCTGTCGGCGAACCCTGCGGCTACGGAGTCGAACATCCTGGTTGCTATTGCGCCAGCTATCGACGGCGCGCTGAATGAGCCCTCGCTTTCCCCGTAGAGCCGGGTTGAGTTCGGCTAGGGCCCATCCAACGGCGTTGCACTCGGTTTCGTAGACCAGGCGGTTTCCCCGGTACTGGTCTTTGCTGCAGCATGCGCGGGGGTAGACGCAGTTCTCGGTCTTGAATTCCTGGCCGAGCGTGTCCACGTTTACAGACTCGACGTCGCAGCGAATCGTGTATTCCATCTTGACTCGGTCTCGCGAGTACTCGAAGGCGATCCATTGCACCCCGTTGCCGTCTTGTCGTACAACAAGTGGGGTGGTGGCGGGGATTGGTCCCGGTGCTGCACTGGAGCTTGCTCCCATCGGTGAATTCTGATGCATGCCGGCACCTGGCATTCCGGTGTTGTTGGGATTTGGAAGAGGAGGGTTGAGCATCGGTCGTTGCGATGATGCTTGAGGGTTCGAGTCCATTTTCATCGCGGGGCTGGACAAAGCCGGGTTCGGGGTGTGTGATGGCTGATGCGGCGACATTTGTGCCGTTGTCGTCTGAGGAGGCATCATCATGGATTGTGAGGTAAGATTATGCGACTGGGGTGAAGGGTGGCCATATGACGGTTGGATGGGGTTCATGGGAGAATATGGCGCGTAGCCGTACATCTGGGGCGGCATCTGAGGTGACTGCGTGTAGATGTTGCGAGCATGCTGATCATGAGGCTGCGAGGCTACGGACGCTGGAGAGTTGGATTGAGGTGTGTGGTAGATCGGGGGGTAAGGCCGCTGCATTTGGGCGGTGGTAGCCATGTGGTCTGGTGATCCTATCTTTGTATCAATGGATGCCCTGTAGAAACAGCCCGTGTGTTCACCCCGCGACGTAACGTTGCAATCATGTTGTATGAAGTGCGTATAACCGTGAAACGAAAGCGTTCGGCTTACCGCTAGAAGGATACTGCGCGGATGCAGATCCTGGGGTATATGAAGAGGTCTGGGCTGAATAGTATGGCGCCTGATGTGACGGGGGTCCGTAGGCGCTATGAGAATGGAGGATGCTGTTTCCTAGCGGGTATGTAGATGTCGAAATGGCGGCGGGTTGAATCGGCGAAGCCCGGTCCTGCTTCAGAGGGTGGCCTTGATGCGAATGACGATATTGCGAAAGCTGAGGACTTGGCCGCCCCGAATTACCGTGAGGAAGCTGTGATCGAAACACATATCAGTTTACTGAGAAGATATGTCAAAGCCGCCAGAGGTGTTCGAGCCCGGAGGGTTGTACAAGGTCAGAACGTGGGATGGGGGGCAAATGTGAAAGAGGAACTTGAGAACACAGCCAGCTCTTCCGAGTGACGACATAAAAAGATTTGAATTCCCCAAAAGCCAGAGCAGCTCATCATGAATGGGGGAAATGGGTGCCGCGGATGCCTCGAGCAGGGATGGACTCAGGTGCATCACAAATGGGCCAGGGTATCGACCAGGATATGCCGTCCAGGGCCAAAGAAAACCACGAATCTGTGTAGCGCTGATATTGTCACAGCTCTGCGAATGGTTCTTTTCTTCCGAAGGAGAAAAGTACTTCTCGTGTTTGCCAGTCGCTACACGAACTCGGGCCTGGCTCTCGTCTTTTCGGGCTCCTGAGGATTCGGTACCTTGAGTACCCAACCCCGGGGATCGGATAGTCCAGTCGTAAGTGCAGATATGTTCCGAATGTGGCGGCTATAGCTTTGCGCCAGGTATATCCGGTATTGCGGTCATTCCCAAAGATTTGTTCCCAGCGATTTGTTCCCAGCGATCTGCAGTGCCCATCCGGAATTGAGGCTGGGACTTTCTATATCGAGAGCGCATTTTCGGACAGAAAGGCAGAGATGAATGCAATGCCCAGTGGCGGGCTGAGTACTCCGTGGATCGCAACGGGCCATTTCCCGCGCACAATATTGCTCCGGTATAGAAGAAAGGAAATACACAAAAGGTTGAAATATGATATTGAAGACGTTGAACTCTCGACCTAGGGAAAGGAAAGCGAAGAATCGAGTACTCACGGGATCATCAGCGGACTCTTCCTTGTATGTTGATACCGGAGGACCGAAGTCAGTGTGAACCATGCCGGTGTTGTCACAGTCTGGGACAGAATCTTCCTGGGACAGGAAAGAACTTAGATTTTGGCGGAAAAAGAAGCGAAGCGCGTGGAGTCAAGGGCGATCTCGATTCCCGGCCTGAGGCTCCTGCGCGACGACTAAACTGGGGTTCAGGGCACGATGAGAATGCGAGAGTGGAGGGTCCAGGGTCGTTTATTTAGCTGCACTGGGGGCCCATTGTGTACGGGGGGTCAGCGGATCTATGATAGAAAAATAAATAAGAAAAATAAATGACGAAAAGAAAAAGAAAAGAGGTATTCCAAATTAAACGCGAAAATGAAATGGGGAAAAAGTCCAGATAGGGGATAGACGGAGGGCACAAAGATTTCGTTCAAGCAGAGTGAGAGTATCAGGATGGGCTCACTAGCGGGAAAGTGGTGTAATATCGACCAGGATGGATGCAGGAGGAGATTACTACACGACTCGAGTCCGGTAAACACCCGAGCCTCTGGGGGGTTTAAAATTAGTGGACATAACTAGCACAGCCTAGCCGAGTGGCAGATTTAAACGCCCTGAAGAGGGGAGGGGGTTGTGTTTAGTGTGTTTAGTGTGTTTAGGGGAGAATGATGTGCAGCATGCAGACGAGTCGGTGCGTGGAAGAGAGAGAGAGAGACCGAAGTAGAGCACTGTGAGTTCCGAGTGGTGGAGACCGGGGACGATGGATACCTCGATCGCCTTTGTTTCGTAGCTGATCTATACTAGTTTGGTGGCTTCCAACGGCCTGGGATGGCGGGTCTCCGTTCTCTGTTTTTGAACTAATAACAGCTCGGATCAACTGGAGCGATCATGATAGGTTCGTTCATCTACCGGCCATCTATGATTGGTGATTGGCATCGCAACGCAGACAAAGAGTGACCCGAGATACTTCTTCTCGAGGTTCCAAGGTTTGCTGTTGAAATTTCTGTGGGATAGTCTATACTCCATGGAGTCAAGCGCCGATAATAACAGAAGAAAAAGAAAACTTTTACCTCGCAGGGCACACACTGCGCCTTGAATTTGGCAATTGCTCTAGGGCAAACTTCCGTTAGCACCCGATATCTACGTAGCAATTGGGAGATAAAAAAAAAAAAAAAAAAAACCAGGCAAAAAAGAAAAAGATAATAGTAAACCTATGTTTGTGCCCATGACGTTAGGGGCTAAAGATCGAGCATCAAACGGGAGACCAACCACGGCAGTCAAAAAGGAGGAAGAGATACCGGCAGATTAAAGCCCAGAGCCTAGAGAGAGCCCTGTGGGCCCCGGATTAGAAGTAGAAAAGGACTCGAATGAGGATCAGGTACGGATTACGTAGTACGGGTTGGACTGAGTGGTTTCCACGGAGTATATCGAAGGGAACGGAGGAATGCGAAAAGATGCTTGTGTGGACCAGCTGGTTACACAACGGATCTGACTGGAGGTCAACCTCGGTGCCTACGGTCTTACTATCCCCACCAGTCCCAATGAGTTCCAGCTTCACCTCCATCCATTTGCCCCGTCTACATAAACGCGAAACAGCCCAACGGCGCCCATCACATTCGCGAAACCGTCCAGCGTTCATGAGTGGCAGGAAGCAGCCATGTAACCCAGCCTCAACGCTGATCTGACGAACCAGTACAAACAGTCCATTGTACTCCGTACTGTTATGTTCCTTCCATACTCTGCGTTTCGAAATGGCTAGCACTGAGCTATTCGAGTCTCTGTCTCTGCGCTCGCCACTCCCGTCCCGGCCTCTAGCTCACACCTTCGCGTCCTGATCCAGAACCAATAGGGAGGTACCGTTTGCTCCATATGCTTCCCCGATACGGAGCTCCACCAGATTTCACCCCTAGACCTAAACGGCGCTAGTTGTGCGTCTTAGATGGGCTTGGCACCTCTCATCGAAAGGCCGTTCGAAATAGACCACGCCCAAAGTCTGTAGGGTCCAGGCACACAGGTAAATGGGCCGAGACTTTGAATGTCATCAACTCGAGTGGAGCAATTCCACAGCTATCAAGTATATAATATACCCGGGACGTATCAAGCATGCCCTCACAGGCTGTCTGTCACCCTCAGTGCCCAGGTGGCTGTCAGGCACGTTGGGCATCCTCGATCGCCACCCCGGTCTCCCATCCTAGGCAAGCCGCTCTGAGGCTCAATCCAACCCTGGAAACCTTGAAACGCGGAAAAAGGCAAAAATGGGACCGCAGTTAAGAGGATGGGGCACCTTAGTTTGCTTCGACTGTTTCCAGAACAAGGCTAGCTTTGGCTCGTCGTAATCGCAGCCATTCACGGCCGAACGGGGAGCTAGTAATGCATGCGCGGAGACTCGACACTTAGTCTGCTTGGTTCAGGAACTCAGCTGAAGGTTGGAGCTAAGCCCGTCGGTACATAGCCCACCCCCTCCTTTTTCTTTTTTTCTTTTTCCCTTTTCTTCATTGGTGCACAACTGCAGCCAGTGGATCCGGAAAACGGTATCCCTACCATAAACCATTGGCGTGATCGATGCCGGGTGCTGGGGTCGAAGTCCGTCGCGTTAAGCCGTACCCGCCCCGATTTCTCCACCCGTCTTTTGTGCTAGAGCTACCTTTTCACAAAGCCCCCTTTAAGACCCGATCTAGGCTTCGACTACAGTTCGGCTAATATGTATCCGTATTTCGTGGCGATCGTTCCGGAAGGAAATGTGATAGACGACCCACTTAAATCTCCTCCTTTCCTAGATCCAGTATACGGTAGAAAAGTACTCGATCCACAGCTTCCAGCCGCGAACCAGTCATGTTTCTCCTGTGGGTATTTCCAACATGCCATGCAAGCAAGCGATTGCTGCCCTTTGCCGCTGACAGCACATGTGCTGCGCCAAGACGTCGTACCGTTCCAGGAAGGTTTCACGGTTGGAATGTCAATTGTGGCTTATCCTGGACCTGGGTGTAGGAGCTATCGGCGAACCATGGACGAGAGAGGGGAGCGGTACGGAGAACGGAGTACTCCGTAGTCCCGCAAACTTAGGCGCCCCTGGGCGGATCAAGGGCCAAGATCCTGTCGAGATTTGTGTCGAGGGTGCCACTACCGCCCCGGATCGACTAGTGTCTAAAATGAGCTGGGGCTTGACTTGCATTTCAAAGCTTAGGCGGATCCGGCTATTCATGAGTGGGAAGGAAAATGGAAAATGGGAATGCAAGACACTCGAAACTAGAAACCAGCACCGAAATATTTCCGGACAAGACAAAACCTAGCGGGAAGACATGACTCGTGGCTACTCGGTACTAGACTCAAAACTGCCCTATCCCCGACTTGATTGACATGGCGAAAGCAAGAGGCGGCCTGTGCGACGGCGTTGACTCTCGAACATGTCTACGCCATACCGTCCTTTTCTTTCCACGGAGTAAAGCTCTAAGAGTGGCTAGTCCGGGTATCGACGCTCACCTGCAGGACAACTGCATCAAAGCACGCACGAGCACGAGCACCCGAGACTCGATCTGAGAACGGACCGGCGACGCCACTGTCGATGATCATCCACATGGAGTTGTGTCGGAGAAAGTGAGCTACAGAGAGGAGTGGCTGCGTGTTTGATCCTGACATCGATTGTTGACTTGGTTGGTTTATGTTTTGCCTTTATTACTATCATGATTATCTGGTTTCTTTGATATAGATGCTCGATCAGTTCTCGATACGGCAACAAGCCACGTTGGAGCCAGGGCCCTTGCTGCGTGCAGATCGCAATAAAGTCTTGACCTCATCATGCGGCTCGTTGATATTTTTATTTTTACAGTATTTTCTATGGGGAAAGTGCTGTTATTTGTCAAGACTTGCAGGACTAGTCGACTGAAAGCGTGGGCACGTGAATAGTGGCTCGCGAAGAATCGGCACTCGGCAAGTATTGTTGAGTTTCTGCTCCGCTCTGATATCCGCTTGCCATTGGGATGTGCATCGCTTGGCACGCCATTAGCTCGCGTGAGGGGAAGTAGCAAGAGCCACGTCATGGGTATAGTAGGGGTCTTAAGTAAAGGAGGTCGTGGCCTAGGTACAGAGTATCTATATTTCCTGCCAGTTAAGGTGGCAATCTATCGGGGTTATGGCTTATCACACCAGACCACACAGTAGTTACGGAGTACTCCGTACTTCATACACCTTCGGCCCTGACATGCCCCCAAAATAAAGTTGTCTTATCCTGGTTCGAACGCACGGCACTATCCTACACCCCGGGAGGATCTACTCCAGGGGCAACCGTTGGGAGTTTAAGTAGAATGTCTTGGGCTCCAAATTATCAAGCTAAGACTCCAAGGTTGTGTGAGAAGAGGGCCGTGATCCCTGTCAAAAAACAACAAAACGACTAGTCTTCTCCGCACTCCGGATCGTCTCCTGGACTTGACTCCTTCTACATCGGTCGGATCTTGCCGCAATCACACAATCACGCGGTACAAGATTTAGCCTAGTACCCAGTTTTCATTCGCTTTTCACTTTCACTCCCAAGACAAACAAAGAACCGAATCGCATCGCATTTCCCTAGTTCGGCTCCACTCATCCGACTCCGAAAGGTCCGGCCGGACTAGCGATTGCTTCTAGTGTCCACCTATCCTAAGACCCGCAAACTCTATAGAAACAAAAGCGCCGACGTCAGAAACCCCTCTGACCGCACCGTCAGAATCGCACACCGATACTTGGACATGCTGTCGCACGTCATGACAATTGTGATCTATCAAAAGCGTTAAACCCACGTCGCGTGGCCGGACAAATTCCACAATCTTGACCGCAGGACGGTTCAGCCTTAGCGGGAATAGGAAACTCGGGGCTGATCGCTGCACGATATGGAAGATTAGCCCTACTGTGCCGTCCGAACATATCCGTGTTGTCAAGCGCCCCTTTACATGTCTGTAGTCGTGGCGTCGACACGGCTAGTCCTCGGGGACTCGGTAGTGAAAAGTCAAAATAGATTTGCCTTTTGCCTTTCATTCCGTCTGGGAGTAGATTGTGGTGATGATAGGGCAAGGGCAGATGTCAAAAAGGCGGACGTAGGGGGTGGCGAACCCCATGTGCTTGCGTCGATCCTCGATGGATTGGGTCCAACAAAGAACCGGATTTCAGATATCGGGTACCTATGACATCGAATTGAGTATATTCTACGTTCCATGGCTCTCGGAGGAGACCGACGCACCCTAAGAAGACTTGACTGGTGGATAAAATCTCCTACGAATAAAGTCTATATCGCATGAGGTCAAGGTCTAAGTGCAAGCAATATCAAGAGAAGTTTGGTGTGATTCAGTTCTACGGTTTTGTGCTTGATATTCCTTTTTCCCTGTTTGATACAGTATATCAGAACAAAACTCTGCGCACAGTCAGTGGGGCCTAGGGAGACGAGGCCTCACCGACATGACTCGTAAAGCGTGATGTGATGTAGAGTGGCCAAATTCAAGACCACCAAATACGAGCCTAGACTATATCCGCAGGATATCAGCACCCGACAACGGTGCTCTAGGTGGTTAATTATACCAGGGAAGCCATTAAGCAAACAATCTCCAAGGAAATGCACCCGCTCATTGGACATCGATATCGTTATCCCGTCTACACATTCTATAATCGGAATCGAGAACGCTAAGAACCGTTGACTTGATCGGCCACTATGCTCCGCTTCTAATATCTCTTTGTTTGAGATAACCAAAGGAACCCATGTCAAACAAGGCGTAGATAGCACACACGTCACCAAGAACCAATTACACTATTTACCTCACCTTCAAAGTACTGTAATGTTGCATCCGGACTTGTTCCACATCACGTCTAACCAAAGTAAGTAGTAAAATCACCCTGAACATTGATGTCCTCATCACCATTTCACCCTACTATCTCCACTTGGACTCGAACCGTGAATTAGCTAGGACGCCAACATCATAACGACTAACTAACTAGACTTGAGAATGTTTGCTCAACGTCTGTGGCGTATCTAGATCCAGCCTGACTCCCTTTCACTTTTTTGCGTTTTCGCTTTTTGGCTTTTTTGCCTAGTGTAGCCGTTGCCCCTATTCCGTGCATTGTGCGCTTTTTCCTGGTATCTACGTTGATAATCTCCGAATAATGCATGTCATTTTGATGCGGGATTTTTCTTTTTTCTTTTCATTGTTGGGGGCTTAGACTTGCTATCCGTATTGAGTCTATGGTTACGTTGGCTAGTTCTGCTGATTGTTGCACAAAAGCTGAAGATGAGTTGGTTATGTGGTGCAGAGGACTAATTTGTCTGATGGTTCGAGTGCGGCTGTAGTTGGTGCCTGGTTGGTTGATTATACTGGTTACGGGGTATGTAAGATATTTCATAGGGTTTGGTTGTAAATGATGGATTTGGTTTGGGTCCAAAAGGGCGGAGTACGCTAGGTATGTGATGCCAATGCTAAACTGAGTGCTGTATCATACAAAAATTGCATAAGTGTAGAGGCCATGATGGTTATGCTGATGCAGGGGTCATGCCGGCTCTTTCATTAGGGCGGAATGGGCTCGTCGTGGCAGATAACGGCATTCCGCCCATGCCCCTGATCATGATGCTATGGATCTTTGCCTTAAAATACCAATCCTGGTCGGGCTAAGGTTAATCCAAAGCTCGCTGAGATGTTGCTATGAATGCGCCGGCGCAGCTGTTGGTGACACTTTTCCTCTCTCCTCTGGCAAGTTGCTGGACTCGCGAGGGCGGCTGGGCAGACGTGGAGCTTCAGGTTCTGCAGCAAGCGGCGCCTCGGGCTTCAATTGCTCTTCGCCATCGTCTTCGTCATCGCTCGAAGACTCCTCTCCACGACGGCCATGGCGCTGGTTCTCCTCCATGTGACGGCGCTTATCATCGATGTACTCCTTGTGGCGAGCGTCTGGGGCATTTGTAAGTGTCTGCAATCTTAAACAACTTCTTGGGAATTGGTAAAGCTTACCTCGAATCTCTTGCGTCATGATAGCATATGCTTGGATCTCCTCCTTGGATAAAACCCTCAACACAATGACATACTCCGACCGCTCCTCGAACCGCTCGTTACCTGCCTCCAATGCCTCTGGATTGACCAGTCTGCGGTCGATCTTGGTCCACCGTGCTCTTGGGGGAATTCCCTGCTTGTGCGCGTCCTTGAGTGGAGCCACTCCTTCTCGTACTGGGTTGGGCTCCTCGGGGAAACTCGGACGTGGAGGTTTGAGGATACTCTTTGGCGGAGCTTCGGACTCTTTAGTGGCAGGCGGCTCAACCGCTACGGCCTTGAAGTCATCCGAGGAATGGCGCGACCCATTGGGGTGGCCGTCCTCTATCGCACGTCGCGAGCGCGACGACCGGTGGTGCGAGCGGTCGCGGTGACGTCTTGAGGAGCGATCCTCGGCGCTGCTGCTGTCCGTGCTGCTGTGTCTGCTGCGATGGGCCGCTGCAGAAGGCTCATGCCGGTATCTGCGAAGATCATCGTCATCCGTGTAGGCGTCCGAGCCGCTATCCCGTCCCCGCGAGCGTCTCCGTGACCGGCGACGAGGATGACTGGCACTACTTGGTTCTAAGTAAAGCTGCTTCTTCTCGGCGCCGGGTGAAGTATCATGAAGATCTCGAGACGCAGGCTGAGCTGAATTGTAATCGCGGTCAAGGTCATGACGCCTTTGGTGGCGTCTCGAAGGACGGTGGTCGTAATCTGACATGTCGGAGTAACCAGCACCCAAGGCGGCTGTTCCTAGTCCTGCTGCTAACATCTGCTCGCCAGTGCCATTGAGTGGCCGCGGGGACCGATCATCACCGTGTCTGCCACTTTCGTGGCGGTGTTTGCGGTGAGAACGCCGACGGCGACCATCATTGTAGGAATCGTAACCATCGTCGGACTCGGGAGACAGGGCGACCAGAGCACGGTCGTGTCCTCCTCTTGTTCTAGACGTATCCCTCGTTCTAGATGTATCCCGGTGGCTGTCGCTGGTTCGGAATGAGCGCCGGCCTTCACCCTCAATCTTATCAAACCCCCATGAGGTTGGCGGGGGCCCATGGTGTCGTTTAGCCCGTTCTTTACGCGGCAGCTGGGAATGCTCGTCCACCAAATTTGTGCTGAGAGACGGATCATGGGAGGATCTGGCTGGAGGGTGGCGCGGCTTGACAGGGTAGTCTCTGTCAAACTGCTCGCGCGGTGTGGTGTAGGAATAGGCGTCGTAGGAATCAATATCGTCACCTTTCTTCAATCTATCGTAGGCTGGATGTCGACGACGCCCACTCCGAGCATGGGGGAGATATGCATCTTGCCGAGACCGATGCATGATGCTATCACCCGGGTCCAGACGACCAGTGTCACTTGCATAGTCCGTGCTATACACTCGACGATGGCCGCGATGGGAAGAATGTGGATAGTGTGGGACCAGATACTGATTTGAACTGGAAGGAAGAGGACTCGGGGAGCGGGCACGGCCCGAGCTGGTCACTCGATGGCCTGACGAAGAAGAAGGCACAGACAGTCGCACCGGGATATCGTACAGATCGGTCGCAGACGCGGTGTGGCTTCTGGGTCTCGACTGGGGCTGAGGCTGGAGTGTATACTCCGTTCGCTTCTTGGTCGGCTGGCCGGGATCACGGAACTTGTGGGAAGAGACCGGCTGGGCCTCGACCCGCGGCGGTCGATGAGGCTGGTGTCTATGGGAGGTGGAGTATCCCACATCAGATGGGTAGTAATAGTCGTCATGGTCATAGCGATTTCTGGGAGCATCATAAGGGTCATGGGTGGACCCGAGCTGCACCATGCCGGTGGATGCACGGGGCCCAGCCACGTGGTGATGCCCGCCAGTTGGCGACAGATTGCGATAGTGGCTCGAGGAGCTCATCGTGGGTTGGAGGATATGGAAGATAACAGCGAAACCCGTAGCTTCGCAGAGCCGCCTAGTCGAGCGAACTGGGCGGGGGAGCTGCACGATCAATGTTAGACGGGCGCATCCTGAATCCTTGGGCTAGCGATCATCTACCTAGCGCGACAGTCGTTCAATTTAAGTCCAATAGCTCGTCGTGCTTCGAAAACAGCAAGCGGCACTCAATGGGCCGAGGAGAGGGCCGTGGATGGCCGGAGGGTGGATAACGAGTAAATTGAGAGGGGTGATATTGATCAATTCGATACCGGGTATTGTTAATGGTGGGATCGCGATGAATGAAGCCGAAGACACGAAGCGGAAAGGGGAGAAAAACGTCCTCGGCGAGATTGGGGAATGACGCACAAAGTGGGCTGATGACAAAGACTCCACTCGGCCACTCCCGGGGATAAACTAACTTGTTAGTTACATTAAGTATTCACGAGTGACTAGTGATGTCTGTAGAAGGTGTACTCTAGAAGGTATAGAAAGTTTGGATCCGTCAGGAATGTTGGAATCTTCTATGGTTCCGTGGGGTAAGGAATGTTTGGATCGGAAGGACATGAAACCATGGATTTTCTTACTTCTCTCCAACCTGAGGCTCTGTTGGTACTCCACCTACTGATTTGCCCGGGCATCGGGCAGAGTCACCTTGGCGAGGTGTAGTTCCGACGATCATTGACGTCCGGATCGATGATATCATTCTCTACTGTCCATAACTAAGGCAAGCTAACAAACAGCCGCGACTTGTAGTTATAAAATTGATAAGCAAAACGATTGGAGCATTAACTAACTGGAAGTATATTCCGCAATGCTCCTCCGTTCAGCATCAACAAGACTGGATACTTAGCTATTCCACCCATCTCTTCACTTGACCCAGGTAAACAAGAAACATCAAATTCCGAACAACCCTTGAATATTATCCATTCTATCCTTGGAGCACAAATATATGTCCCAAGGTTATGTAGATCCACAATCATTGTGTATCCACCACACCATTCATATCCATGCAATGCCCGTCCCGCCGATACATCTCACATGTTCCGGCGCGACACTTCCGACCACCTGAATCCACCAAGGCACCCAGGATACCATCCGTACGGTGAGCTGCACTCCATTTCACTGCCACATGAGATCCCCAGCCCACTTCCCGGGCCACAACCGCCCCACTCGAGGTGAGGCGAGCCACTGAGAAGTCCCGGAACCAGACGCATCATGCATCACCAGCCCAAAGACTCGGGTACAGTAGTGCCAAACGGGGTCAAAACCAAGTTCCACCCATTCAGTCGTCCTTGAGCACCTTATGCCATTCCCCTGGCCCGGTGAGAGCCCCTATGACATGCAAGCAAGATGCCCTTAGCTTGTTCCGACGCCCCGAAACCAGAGACGGGTCACCATTGGCCCCGTGCCGAATTCCTATTGCAGGGCTACATTTAACTTTCATGCTGGAGATTGCTCCTAAACGTCGGGGGTAGTCGGGGGGCATCTCGTGTCCAGGTTCCGGCTTTGTGTGTTGTCGCCGACCTGGCCGGCCTGATGATCCTGAACAATGCTAATCCTGGCTGCACGGTTTCAAGTTGTTGTCTCCTCCCCAATGATCAAGGGCAATGCCTTTCTCGCGCCCGCGTCCACGCCCGTGCCCTGGCTTTGATGGAGACGGGTTTTGGTTATCCTGCCTAATTACCTCCATAGCCGAGGACACGTGTGGCAGGTGAATATTGGTCGTCTGCATACGAGTCCGAGGGTGAGGGCGTGGGTGGTTTCCCATCTGTTAATATAAAGCGAGTTTCCTGATGACCTGGAGGTTCTTCAGTTTCGTGAATGAAATTCAAAGCTCAGTTTGAGTTCAGTCAAATAACAATACTTGATAACCAGAGCCGTCGAGTGTTTCATATCCTCGAAACCCTACACCACCGTATCCTCAACGTACAATATCTCACGGCAAAATGCCTCGCCTACACGGTTCACTGGCTGACACTTCCTTCATGGCCTCTCGTGTTTCATCGGAGAGCATCTACCACCTTCCTGATCTGACCGATTTCGCGAATAATCAGCCTGTCCACCGTGAGCTCTCTGAAAACCCGCGCCTTGCAGGGTCCGGTGCGCCGACCCTGAGTCAGATATGGTGGGTGTGCCACGTCTGCGACAATATGTGCAATCCTGATCTGTCACCAGAAAGGTGCCCGGGCTGCGGTCACAACAGGTGCGCAAATTGCAGCTTAGTCAGTAATTAAGCTACGGCTCCCGACTGCGTGGGGGAAGATAGATCGGCTGACGGTTGAAGCTTTGGATTCCTGTTTGATTTGCATGACTCTTGTTATAGCTTTTTATGATGACATGTTGCTTGGGAATTGGTATATAGGATGCATGGGTCAAATATTTCTGGTTTCATCCTACATATCCACTTCTTTGTTTCAATCTGTATAGCTGGATCCGGAGCTGCGGGAAATTGATGTTTTGTACTTCACGTCGTGTTCTGCTTAGCAACCTTAGGTCTTCTTTCCCAGCGGACTATTCAGCGTCAGATATTATCGTTTAATCAAATTCCGGACCTCATTTTATTTTGACAACGCACGGATGATTCCGTGCTAAGCATCTCGAGGACTGGTCACACACACCCGCAACTATATCTCATATTCTTATTTCTAAAGGTGTTGGATTGCAACGGACTAGAAGCTCCCATGAGCAGATTGTGTGTGTGCCTAGATTTTAATCCCGATAGATACTACGACTAGGCTGTTAATACTATCCTCCAAGAATACTACCCACCTCTGAATGTAAATCTCCTCGTATCTTGACCAATGTTCAAGAGTCAACACAAGCATTATGAGGGCGCCAGAAGAGATACCGTATATATGGGACCTTGTTTTCTAGGTAAGATTCCAGTGCTTTGGCATCCCCTAAAATGTTGTCCTGGAGGCAAAAATAGGCGTCCACTCGAGAGGAGCTAAAAGCCCTGTGCGAGGTGTGCAGGTTATTTAACGACATCGCCACGCCACTCTTGTACCAATCGGTCACACTGCGCAAGGAACAGACTAGCGGCGAGAAGTTGCGTTATTCTTCACAACGGCCTGGAGGCCATTCACTCAATGAAGATCAGTATGAGAGAATTTTCGAAATATATTCTCCCCCGAAGAAGGGGGATAAGCCATTTCTCAAAGAATAGGAATCGGAAAGGGTTCACATGGCTCGAGAGATAAATGAAAGGCTTGATCGTATGTTTGGGCCACTTAGGCGTGTCTCTGAAGAGTGACTTTAAGGGAAGTGGGTGGGGAAGCCATCTTTTGCCTTGGAAAAATCTCCGTGGAGCCGTACCCCAAGTTCGGTATTTACGATAGCCATGCTCTTTTGATTGATCAATCAGTTGGCTTCCTATAAACATTTGTAACCAGTTGTTATTGAATGACAGAACTAACTATGTGTAATTCAATAAGTGAATGTCCGTTAACCTGATATCTTGTGGGGCATCAACGGCGAAGCCGCCGCAACCATCACCGTGGCCTCTACCAAGATCACCCCTCGGTCCACAATATAGTTATCCCGCTTATCTCTTGCCCTCAACTCATCAAATTTTCAACAGAATGTATTGTGCTCAACGCCCCAAACAGTATTTGAGCGTTGTAGTGCACGTATAGAAGAAGCGAGGCTATAATCATAATGCTTGGTGCTTAGTCATACTATCCCCAGCCTCCTGCCGAGCTCAGCTTCCTGTACTTTCCCCTTGTACTTGATCACCTCCAGGGCATCACGATAATAACGGTTGAATAGCCTAATGCCACCTCTTCGGCAGCTGACCTTGTCATTGAGGCGTACTATGCTCTCCTTCGCCAAGAAGTCGCTCTGGCAATTACCGCTCAACCCAGGGCCTTCAATTCCTCAGCAGGAACTTGTTGACGAGGAGTTTTGTCCTGACTACAATTCGGCGACTTTCTACCCAGCGAAACCAGGAGAAATACTGGCAAAAAAATTCCAGCTACTTGTCAAAATCGGCTGGGGATCACAATCAACCGTTTGGCTCGCCCGAGACATTTCAAGGTACTTTACCCACATCCATAACCGCGCGTGTCTGCTTCGTTTTGACTACCGAGAAACTGACTCCGGCCTATCAAGGTTCAAGTGGCAATCTGAACAAACAGTGGCCCTAAAAATAATCAATAGTAACAATGCCGACGATGCTCGGCATGAGAGGGAGATTGAAAGCCATATTGCGCAGCAAAATTCAGAGCATCGTGGCCGCGTGATCTTACGGACATGCCTGTATGACTTTGAACTAAGCGGTCCGGAAGGAAAGCACATGTGCCTTGTGTATGAACCGATGAGAGAGCCTCTCTGGATTTTACAGAGACGTTTCATTGATCGCAAACTTCCTTTGCCCATCGCGAAGGCCTATATTTACTTCCTCCTTGTTGGTTTTGATTATCTTCACTCAGAATGCAAAGTTGTCCACACGGGTGAGTTTTGCTTTGCCATTTTCCTATGTCTATTCTGGAATATAATGACCTAATAACCACCTACCCGTCAGATCTAAAGCTAGGGAACATCCTCATGAGCTTTGAAAATGAAAAGATTCTTTCCGGCTTCATTGAACGACAACAACCGATGCAGTACAAGATTGATGGCGGGAGTGGTCGGACTATCTACCGCTGCCATAATGACTTCGGTGCACTTGACGGGAGAGAAATCAAGAATATGATCCCCAAAATAGCCGATTTTGGGCTCGCAGCAAGACTGGACAAACCGTGTACTCGAAGCGGAATGGAAGGGGAGCAACTTGGAATTTATCCTATCCAACCAGACTATTACCGTGCTCCAGAAGTAATCCTTGGCTGTGGCTGGGATTTCAAGGCAGATATCTGGAACTTTGGTGTGCTGGTAAGGTCCCCATGACTGTTCCCTGGAGGTGAATGTACAACAAAACGGCATTTTCTTCCCCTTCATTTTGGTTACAATCGCTGGCTTGGGCTTAATGCTGATAATTCTGATTGGCAAGTTGTGGAATATCCTTGGGAGCAGGGAGTTATTCCAGCAGGTATATGATACAAACGGCCAATACGACGCAAAGTCACACGTCGCAGAAATGATTGCCCTACTCGGCCCACCACCCAGGGAATTGCTCGAGAAATCAAAGGCCATGACCGAGCACAACTGGCCCGAGCCTGTCACGAAAGACACCGGCGAACTCTGCAATAACGCCCAGGAATTTTTTGATGGCCCTTTCTTTAACGCAGAAGGTGTGTCGAGACTTATCTCGTACGTCAATACCTGACATACTGACTTTGTTCAAGGTGAATTCCTCCATAAAGTATTGATTCCTTCCAGAAGCTTAGAGGACACAACCTCATTCCTTGAAGAGAAGGATCGCGAGGCATTTCTATCTTTTGTTCGACAGATGCTCACCTGGCTGCCTGAGAAGAGGAAGACAGCCCGTGAACTAATGGATCATCCGTTTCTCAAACTTGGCCGTTGATCAACAGCCTAGTCACCGGTCTCAGAATAGCCCTATGGGTCTACGTCAGGCAGGACCGACTACATATCGATGAGAGACCGGCAAATTGGCCACTTTGATATGAATCGTACATGAAACGCCGCTAGACAACCTATAGCTCCCTTAAACCGATTCTGTCTCGGATCGGGGTGCCTTTTGGGCTGTGTGCACGACGATGGCCCCAAGCCAACGTGCCACTAACCTAACTTCCTATTTGGCTTCAACCTACACGGCAGCGTTTGCACCTTGCGGGTGCCTAAAGCCTCGCCTATGGTTATATGGGCCTGTCATGGTTTCCTGTCTTTAGAGGCGCCTACATCCTGTGCGGATCGTGGATGGGCGTAAGCTATATACTACGCGAAAGCATCCCCCGCAACTCGGTCGCTTGGGCTGTGTCTGACTTTTCTTTTGTCTCCGTACTCTGAGATGTCATTCCTCAACTGAAGAATATGCCAAGACAGTCATCTTATATATACTAAATGGGCTGGATAGACTGGATAGACTGTTAATTAAATATCTCGACTATAAAATAAATATGACGTATCCTCTACTTATTTCTGGGCTCGGCATTTTGGCTTTTCCTGAAGCCCATTATTCTCAAATCTGCGTTTGACCAACAACAACTCCTCCTTTGTTCCTGAAATCAACTTCCACCTGCTTGTGGTGCTGCTCTTCATCACAGACCTGAGTCAAAGTGACATCACTTCTGTCGTCTTCAATGGGCTGGTGGTCTCTAAGGACCAGCCAGGTAGGCAGAACTGCCAGTCCTAAAATTCAATTTTGATTAGTATCGCATTTCAGTATTATTCTTGGTCAATCGTGCCAAGAGGGAGTGCTAAGCAAAATTGCAAAGATGAGAAGTACTTACCAAGAAGAATGGTGTTGACTGCAAGAGGTACTCTTCCCCCATACCAATCTCTGGTATTAATTCCAAATGACACTGCTTGAGAGAAGCTCTCCTGTCCACGCAAGATACCCGAGAGTCGAGCTATATGCTGTTAGTACGCAAGCAGATTGCAGAAGGCACATACAAACTTACAAAGCTCAGAAATGTTATCTGTCATCGTTGACAGAAGATAATACAGCCAATTCTGCAATGCCTGTCGGGAGAATTCTGCAGTGCACCATATCAGCAAGTAACATAGACTTTTTGCAGTAGAAGAATCTTACCCCATAGGATGACAACGAACAACCCCTTGGTAAATCCTTTATCGGACCAGTCATATGATGGCGAGATCGCAGTAAATTGCTCCTGGACAACCCAACCGTAGATCCAAGCAATGAAATGTAACAGGACGACGTAGTAAAAGCTGATGAATGGCTGAGCAATAGTATAAGAATGGGGAAGAGGTGGACTACTTACGTGTACGTGAGTCGGCTCTTGACTGATAGCTTTCGATAGTCCAAAAATCGGCTAATAATCCAAGAAGAGATGAGTGTTCCAAGGTAGCCTAACGCCATAAGGGTCAGTAGAAACTTCTATTTGAAGATTTCTGATGTGCAATGACTTACTGACGAATCCAATTAGCGCACGGGCTCGAACGCCGAAGTAATAGGTTTCGAAGTCTTTACGCTCATGTCAGCGATGCATATCCACATGGTATTGATCTTGAGTGCTTCAGTGAAAACATACTCCCTTCATATTGGTTGAAGTATGAAGCCCAGAAGACAGGAAGAAGCAGCATAATCTGGAAGAGCTCACGTCAGTCATTGCAATTTACCAATGAAGCAACGAAACTGACATCCTTTCGGCGAGAAAGCTTCCAGAGCTCTAGCATTTCTGCCCTCCATGAGTCTTGAAGAATGATCTTGACTTTACTTCCATCACTCCGTTGAACCTTCTCGGGGCGGGTAAGGAAAATAGCGAGTGGGACAGCAAGACACTGCAACGCCACGAAGATGAGATAGGTTTCTGTCTCGGTCAACGAGAAGCTCATTTTTGAATTATCAAGTGATATAACGTACCGGATCCCACTTTTCCCTTGCTTTTCGAACTGCCGGAGCTGTACTGGTCTAAGCAAATGCCCCCTCTTGTAGCTGAGGATTCTTACTGGTTAAGCCCAAGCACAATAGCACTTCCCAACAGAGGTCCTCCCGTTCGAAACCAAAGCCAGATACTATAGACGGTTAATTCCGAAGTGAGAATGCTGTGGTTGATGTGTTCACCCACTTCATATATTGGCCTCTCTTAGCTGGCTCAGGATAACCAAGTGCTACTGCCCCTTCAGATGCCCAGAAAAGGCCGGCCCTGTGATTATCAGTCATCTTCATTTAATTGGAGAAATTGGGTGAAACGCACGACAGACCACATGCAACGGCACCAACAAGCACGAACCATTCATTGCCCTACAGTAAATCGTCAGAAACCACCAGATGGTCAGGTTGTGGCTGATAATATTCACATAGCGATTGTTCGTATACAGCGCCGCTCTACATTATGACTTAGTGAAATACTCCTTTTCAAAAAGCATATTGACACTCACGAATAGACCGGATAACCGATTGCGCCAAGCAGAAGGGTCCAGTTCATGCCAATGCGATTCGCGATCGGGCCACCGAATAGACATAGGAACCCCACTTTCCACCATGATTATTAGCATTGTCTGACTCAATCAAAGCTACTCAAGTGGCATACTCAAACCAAAGACCAGAGCGTTGGCAGCATTGATCAGAAAAGGTGATTCTGCACCGCCAGCGCCCAGTGAATTCATGGCATTCCATAGTCCAGGGGCCATGAAGCCAACGCTTCCAATAATAAATGCATTAAAGAGCGTTGTACGATACCAGATGCGCTTTGCTCCTCGGGTAGAACTGTCATCGGATGATCCCGATGTCTGCGTTAGGTCGGCCATAGTCTGCGAGAGCTCAGAAACTTCGACTCAACACTTCGACGATTGATTGTAAATGCATTTTCTGGGCTTTGCACTAGTTGTATATTTTATATCCTACATTCTCAATACATGCTCATTCATTAGCAAAATTGCGTGCTAGAGGAGGTGAAAATGTGGTGTGTCAATGCATGTCACCATCGAAGACGGGCTCCACTATGGACCCGTAACCTAGAAGTTAACCAATCGTCGCCATCACTAAAAGTGCGGCATGCTGCCAAGCTATTGCTGAGTTTCCTTTTGGGGGTTAAGTGTTCGGTCTCTGCCGCTTTCCTTTGCGGAAACAGATCTAGACCTGAGGCCGCATCTTGACCCACTCCAGGTCGGATGCTTCCGCAAGCCGAAGCTGGTGTGGAGCAAGCTTCGTCCAAGAGGGTTGGTTCAGGAACAGCGGGTAATTATCCTACACAGGCCGAGTTTAAGCGCTGTCCACATCTCATTTCTCGGTGCTTAGCTCACCTACTCGGTGAACTAGTCTATTCTATCGTTCGGTACCAGGATGCTCATTTCAAACACCAATCGCCTCATGACGGGTTGTACATGGCGGGAACACGCTCATGATCCACTGACCAGGGGGTACAAGGAGGCGTCTATGACGGATTTCAGACGCGGACTCAGCTTGCTTCGCGTTCCAAATTTATCCTGGTATAATGGACGTTAAGAGTGAGATTGATCATTTCAAATCTCCTTTTGAATAGTATTAGGCAAGAAATTTTATAGTTTCAAATATGCTTCAATGATAACTAAGTAACGACATGACGCCGAGTCAATAATTCGTAAATAATATGAAATAAACCGCATCACAATCTCATATAGTGGCAGAGTACAGAACAGCAAGTGTTGTTTTATCGACCAGTCCAATCCAGAGTCACAACTTCGATGTGGTTTACAGGGCGAGAGCAAGACCCAGGATACCAGCAGCGCCAGCAAGGCTTATAGAAATGCCACCGGTAGCAGCGGGGGCCCCAGCAGTGGAAGTGGAAGAGCCACCGGCGGCGGACGTAGAAGCAGAGGCGGAGGAGCTGCTGTCAGAGGTAGAGGTGGAAGTAGAAGTGGAAGTGGAGGTGGTCATGGTCAAGGTAGACGATCTAGAACCAGAGAGGGTAGTAAAAGAGCCAGCGGTACTGCTGGCGCCGCTGGTACTCAGGGAGCCAGTGATGGTAGGTATGCTGCTTGTGTAGAGGCTAAAGGTCTCCGAACCCTGGGTGAGAGAAGCCGTAGCATCCCAGTCCTTGACGCTTTGAGGAAGACTGCTATACCAGGCGGGATAGATACCCTCGGAGATCTCGCTGAACTGGGCATCAGCGTAGGACGAGTCGGTCTCCATGCTTTCGAGCCAGGTAGTCGGGATAGCGGTTGACAGGACAGCCAGGATGGAGCTAGGAACGTCGGACGTGTCCAGGAAGTCTCCACCGAACTCATCAAAGTCATCGTCGTTGGAGTCGGACTGAGGAGCCGGGGTAGCAATAGCCGCGGTGGCGAAGAGGAGAGCAGCGAGGGTCTTGTACTGCATGATGCCGATATTGAAGTTGTTATAGAGTAGGTCAAAAGGTGGTGTCAAAGGGTATGTTGACCACGGAGAGGATGAAGAGGTTGGAGAATACTGGAAGCAACGAGCGGATTAAATCGTTAAATGCGAAGGCAGCAGTGCTAGCTATGGGACCTAAAATTAAACCAAAATATGTGAGGCTCTTGCCGTTTTTTCCTATTCTAGGGTAGTCACGAGTGGAGTCGGTGGGCTGAGTCCGAAGGGTTCTTTCCCTATGGGTGATAGCTCTACTGTGAAGCCAATCACCGTTCATTCGCCCCCAAAATTGGGAGCTTAAGGGAGTTTAGGGCCCTGTTTCCACGATGCATGCCTTCGCCACATTCAGCGTTATAATTCGAAGCGATTAAGGGTTAAAAAGTGCCCAAAATATCGATGAGCCCGGTTCCAGGCTCTAACTGTACGAGTAGCTCAGGGTCTTTCTAGCACTTTCCTCTCCTACAGTTGCCATGTTTTGTCCCAACTTTCCCATGCCTATAGAATAAATTGTCGCTGGTTGAACTTAAGGATTTGGTTCATGACATCACCCCCTACAGTGCCGATCCAAAATTCCCCCGCATTAGATACTGCCTACCACGATCGCAAGTGTGACAGGATGGCCCACGTTCACGCATCTCACTTGCAATTCGCCAACAGACCCACATCAAGCCTAACACTGGGCTCCGATTGTTCACCTTTTCAGTTGCAATGCCCTGAGACTCCCAATCGAATTGTAGAGAGCTACCCTAAACCCCGCACCGGGGTTATTTACCCTAATCGCTTTGACTTAGGTAAACGCTTCCCGCCCTCTTCATATTCAGCAACGTCTCGCCATACTTTTACAATGTGGGCGCTCTTTATGTCTCTCACGAAACTTGCTTTCGGGAATAAACTAGCCCAGTAATTCCAAAACTTACCCTAGATGGCTTACGTTGCCCCTACCTCCTATGACGTGCCCATCGGATCTGCATCGGTACGAATATGCAGCAAAGCCATGGGGAGAAGGAGCGCTAAAATCCTAGTGTTTCTTAATTTAGCGGTGTGGAAACAGCGTGCGAAGATATTCATGGCTTACTATAATGCTCCCCACGCTAGTGTCCAGAGAAGCTTTGTGAAGATGCCACATAGTTTTTATTTCCGTTGTGCAATTCAAGGCAAGCTATGCAAGAAAAATTGTAATGGCCCTCGCTTTCGCGGTCTTCTCCCAATATGCGTGGTCTAATCATAGACGCAGCTAAGGGCAATTGCGAACGAGCCTAGCCCGCGTTATTAGTGTTTACGACCATGTGCTATCCATGACTTTCCGGAAGGGCTATGCTACTAAGATCTTGAATGTTTCCCCAAAACAGCAGCTCAACGAATCCGGTTACGTGAGTGTAAGAATATTCCAGCCTGAGTGAGTCAATTCTGAGAAATAATTAGCCAAGCTATCTATCTCATACGAGAGCGATGTTGATGATTGTTGGCCCTGTTTATCTCTCATTTAGATCCAGACCCACTCCCATATAAAACTAACCAATTGCGTTACATTGCGCAGCAAGCAGCTGCAACATCAGTTAATTTCACGACCAATCAATACGAAACAGTCTGCGTCTTCGATAATGCTGTGCCGTTCTCGTTGGCAGATGCCTAGCATCTATCGGCTAATCTCCTACACAGTTGTTGTGATACAAGACCACAATAGGAAAGTCCTCCCGAATACCCCACGTCCCCGTCCCTCTTTAAATATCGTCGCAATTCAGCACATTGACGCTCATTCCCGAGGAGATCAGATACATTGCCAGATTAGATCATGACATCAGTTTTTCGAAACGGTCGAATTTTCGTCCCCTCGCCATCGGCCAATGATGGCGACACCTTTGCCGAGTGCATGATCGTCAAGAACGGCCGCATTGCCTATGTCGGTCCTGAGAGTGAGATCCCGAAAGATGCCGCAGTCATTGATTTGAATAATCGTATCATTATTCCTGGATTCATTGATGGTCACGTCCATATTCTGCAGCATGGCCAATCCCTCTGCAAAGCGAATCTCGTTGGATGCACATCCCTTGAACAAATCCGGGAAGTGATCAAGGCGTATGCCCAGAAACACTCCTCAGAACCGCGCATTCTCTGTCGAGGATGGATCCAGTCATCCACCAACGGAGTCGCGCTATGCAGCATGCTCGACGATCTTGATCCGCGACCTATCTACATCGAGGCCTTTGATCTCCATTCAATGTGGTGCAACTCGGCTGCGCTCCATGAAATGGGCGTTACCAATTGGCCTGATATCCCCGGTGGTACTATTTATCGCGATGACAGTGGAAAGCCCTCGGGTCTCCTGGATGAATCTGCTGTCATGAACAATGCATGGCCTTTCTTGGACAGTCTGTACTCGATAGAAGACAAATTGAGTGCGCTTCACACAGCGGTCATGGGCTACAAGGCCGCCGGCTATACCGGACTGATTGACATGGCCATGGATGAGAGCACATGGGGGGTCTTGAACATGTATCGCCGCGCCAAAGGAATCCCATTCCACGTCGGAGTCCACTGGCTGGTCCCATTCTCCGATGATCAGAAAGCCAATCTTCGCTATGTTGACAGAGCCATCGAGCTCAAAAAGCAGTTCACCGATCCCGAGTTTACTATTCTTGGTATCAAGCTCATCTGTGATGGCGTTGTTGACGGATGTACCGCCGCTCTTATGCAGCCATATGGCGGCAGACCCGACCCAATCGACCCAATTTGGCCCGAGAACTTGTTGAGAGAGGTGGTCGAGTACGCCGACAAGGCCGGTCTTCAATGCGCCATCCACGCCATTGGCGACCTGGCAGTTCACCAAGCAATCAACGTCTTATCACAGGTCGGCACACCCGGTCGTCGGCACAGAATCGAGCACCTCGAAATGACCACGTCTGAAGATGCGAAACGATTAGGGCAGCTGGGAATTACCGCGTCGATCCAGCCCGTTCACTCAGACCCAATGCTCTTCAAGCCATGGCCCGCTCTACTCGGTGAGCACCGATGCAAACGGGCTTTTGCATACAAGGAGTTCCTAGACGGAGGCGCTCCCCTCGCTATTGGAACAGATGCTCCTACCGCTAGCCACTTCCCTTTCCCCAATCTTTATAATGCCACCACTCGTCGCTCGGCTCTGGAGCCGGAGACTACCAACACCGTTAATTCCCATTTCGCAATGAGCTTGGCGCAGGCGGCTACTGCCGCTTCTAATGGTTCGGCTTATGCGCGCTTTGCCGATTCTTGGACTGGAAGCTTAAAGGAAGGCTTGAATGCGGACTTCTTGGTGGTTGATGATATGGAGTGGTCGCCGGAGAAGCTCCTGGAGGCCAAGGTATGCCAGACGTGGTATCGGGGAAATAAGGTCTTTGATTTGGCTACTGCGACGTCATGATAGCTGCGGCTGTGAAATGTATGGAGAGGGCGTTTATATAGCAATTTGGAAAGATAACGAGTTTGCAACGATGCTTTGCGTCAACTGCTATTATCTCTCTCGAATTTCTGTTACCTGAGCATTTCGTTATTTATAAACACCCGAATGGAAATCTACAAACCTACTTCTGAAATGGTCTAAGCAATTAAGCATAACTAACATTGATTAGATCTATGAATAAAGTTGACGCGGGCTGGTGGAGCATCAATGTGACATCACCAGTCAACTCTCTAGTAAACTACCACTGCTACTGAGCTTGAGTCCCTTTAGTTTAACTCCAATATTCCGACAATTCATTGTCTGTATTCAGTAAGTTAGAGGCTAAAAGCAAGCATTGTTACCTCATTGGTTACACAAAGTGGTTATATCATAGCTCGCCACATCCATTCCTATGTCCCAAGCTCCCCGCACTCGACGATTTGAGTTAAAAGCTTCACTCTCCCTCACCTCTCCTATCCTTGCGAGACCATTGTATTGGAACCCACTGAACACCTTTTCTTTGAACTACCGGGTCAACTTTAACTTATCTCTCAAACCATCACCCAGACACTCAAAATGGTCGGCACCAACCTCGAACACAACCCAATTGACCCCAGTATCCTACAGAAGCGCAACTCACTAGACGACAAGAGCACGCAAACCCACAAGATGAGTGATCTGGATCGCCTTATCGACCGAAACGTGGCTCCGTAAGCCAATACCTTCTGAAGTTTTTGACTCCTTTCTCACTCTACCATCCAGCTCCCCTAGAACGATGTGCGCAGAACTATCCCACGAACATGCCAGTGAGAATCTTCGTAGCTCTACAGAGCACAGTTCCGAGCAGAACCCAGTGAGAGGTAAGCGTTGTCGCATTTCTCATCACCTACCCTGTTCTCTGTGAAATCTAACAAGGGAATCTTAAGGCCCCGTCTACTCGGAACACTACCTGGATAATGCCACCCAATATGGGCCGCGCCGACCTGAGGACTAAATCGCGCTTCTGAAGCAACCTATGTACATTCGTTGACAGATTGATGGATATGTGGAAATACTTGCCGGCTGCGTGGCAAACTGGAGTTTCTAGGCGCAAAAAGGCTTTTCATCTTCAGTTTTCCCTCATTTCACGATTTAGACTACTGTATCCTCAGTTTACTGAGATTATTGCTCCGTCGACGCCTGGCGCGGGTAAAGTGACTAAGAATGTAGATCGCCTCCGCTGTGGAGTCCTAGTCGCGCAACAATTGGAGACCCCAAAGCATTTGTTCAAGTCCGTCATCTGTCAAGATCAATGTGCGGAGATTTTACGAGTGATATGTACAAGCGTTGTGCCTACACCCATGCACAAATACAGTTGAAATGTGTTAGATCAATGGGCTCGGGTTTATTTCCCGATCTACTCGCACCTGTATATGGCTTGGCGCGCTCTCGGCAAGTCTCGGCAAAACGCCCAACAGCAACGAGCATGACACCTGACAGCGAAGCAATCTAGAACTCACAGGGTCTCACAAAAATACTAGAATAGCAAAAACCACTACTAAAAGATAGTTCAAAGCCACCATATCGCCCTGGGTGCAAGAGTAACCAGGCGTATATCAAGATCTTTGGGTCAACGACTCGGCATCGAAATGTGGAGTAGCGGGGTGCATGCGAAAAGCACGTTAGCAAATGGATTCTTCTAAGAAGAATATCCATAATTACTAATCGGGCAGGACCGCCGAACCACAACCGACGTTACGATGAAGGTCCTTCCAAGGCCCAGTCCGCGCTAGTCCCAAAATAGTCATTATCCTGAGAGCACGAACTCGGTGGGTTCGAGAACCCAGAATTAGACCGATGGGATTTCTTTGGAGATGGTGGAAGTGAAAATTTTTCTTTCGTTTCTTTTTATTTAAATCGAACGAGTCGTTTTATGTGTTGTTGCTCGTATTAGATCTATATCGGCTGTGAGATCATTTTCGGAACGAAAGAGTGACCTCATTTCTTGAAATTGCCGTCAGGGCAAACAAAGGAGCACCGTGATATTGAGGCTCCAGGTGGCTTGGATTAGTTCTGGAGTCCTTGAAGCCTCGAGCAGACATGGTGTTCTGGCGTGGCGATATCTCCGGCGAACCTGATCAGACAATCGGTATGGATCGATATGTTGCTTATAAAGTGAGCCAGTGCTAACACTTGCCAGACCATCAAGAACCCGATAGAAATGTCGAAATTGTCGACTGGGATGGGCCGTGGGACCATGCCAATCCGTACAACTGGTCGCTGCGGTGGAAGTGGACGCTCACGATACTTGCAGTCTTCACCACTTTCATCACGATGGTGAATGGTACAATCATCACCGTTGCACACGCTGCTATTAACGAGGAGTTTGGTATATCGGACGCTTCTTTCCCCCACTCATATTGGCCTGTTACGTCCTGGGCCGTGGGCGGCGCCCTCTCATCGTTTCTCATTCTCCCGCTCATGGAGGACTTTGGTGTGCGACTGGTATTCCTAGGGACCTATTTGGTTTTTATCTGTTTTGTGATTCCTCAGGCACTGGCTCAAAACTTTGCCACGTTGATCGTGACGCGGTTCTTCGCTGGTAGCTGTGTCGCCATTCTGGCCAACACCGCTGCGACGGTCATTGGTAATCTTTGGGACACGGAGCGGAATCGCAATGTGCCCGTCAGCCTTTATATTGTGTTCTATCTGGCAGGTGCCAGCATCGGCCCCGTTATCGGGGCACCTATCTTCCAGTTTCTGGGATGGAGATGGATCGGCTATCTGCAGCTGATCTGGTATGGGGCTCTTTTCCCTGTGTATGTGCTCTTGTTCAAGGAGTGCCGCGGGGTCGCCATTCTGGGACAACGTGCAAAGAAACTACGGAAGCAAGGAAGGCTGGCGTATACCCAGCATGAGATTGACAGCCAAGGGACGCCGATGCTGACGATCGTGGCTCGCAGCGCAATGCGGCCTTTGTTGATGTTGTTCACCGAGTCGGTGGTGTTTTATTCGGCTCTGTGGTCTGCTTTCACCGTTGGTACGCTGTACTTGTTTACACAGTCCGTTGAGCAGGTGTTCGCGGGTCTTTATGGCTGGACCCCTGCACAGGCTGGGTACGTCCAGGCCGCCATCGTGATCGGAGAGTGTGTGGGCTGGGTAGGCACACTATTCTCTGGAAGCCTCTATTTCAACTCTGCATCCCGAAATAAGGAAGTCCCAGATACCCCCATTCCTGAGGCGAGACTGTATCTTGCCATCGTGGGAGGTGTGGTTGGGATTTCGGGTGGAATGTTCACCTATGCTTGGACATCGTACCCCAGTCTGCCTTGGATAGCACCTGCCATTGGCCTTGGGATGGTGGGAGCGGGTAGTGTGATCGTTGTAACGGGGATCTCGGACTACGTCGTCGATGCATACAGCAAATACGCAGGCAGCGCAGTCGGAATCATCGTCACCGGAGAGAACACGCTCTCGGGATTCCTTCCCATGGCTGCCATGAGCATGTACTCCACCCTTGGTTTCAACTGGGCCAGCACGCTGCTTGCATTCATCGCATTGGCCCTGTCTCTGGCACCGATTTGGTTAATTGTCTTTGGACAGACGATCAGGGCAAGAAGCCCATTCATGAAAGAAGCAATGCTGGAGAAGAGACGAAAGAGTATCGAATCTGTCTAATGGTTTGTCTCTTGCTTGTACATAGTTTGTCGATATGCATCATAGAAGCGACTCATGACACGATGGACATATTTTCCTAAGAGAGATTTTCCTTTGGTAACCATTCGGCTAATCTCAGGCTTTCCCCTCATTAACGCCATATGAAGCCACAATCAGGAAAGATCCCGAATCGGGTGCAACAGTGGACTCGCATTATTTGAAATCCAGTTTATGAGGCTCGTAGAGTTCGTTATGTGGGGACCCGCGTGCTATATCGGAACCCGGGTTTGACCGTGTTTGAAAGTGAACACCTGCAGAAACGTGCGGGCTAGACTTTAGATTCGTGGATGTATGGGTGGCCTTTACAATGGCATCGCCGGCGTAGCCAGTAACCAAGGCTTCCATTCATCGTGGCTGGCTTTTGGCACCAGGGGCCAACGACTCCACTGCGGCAGGAAGGCGTTTCACGGTCCGCTCTCAAAAAGATACTCGCACACCGTGAGGCAGACAGACTGATTGTCGAAAACATGATCGGTGATCCTGGATACTGTGTGAAAGAGGCACTTGCAATCCTTTCCCCGGGAGCGATTAGTCAATGCAGACCAGGAGCACCATTGGCACTTCCTGACAAGGAACAAAATTCCTATCCGTGGTTCCCGTCTATGCCTCAGCAGTTCCCTCCTGCTTTGAACGCGCCGCAAGTGCCTCATTTTCAGCAGCCGTCAGCTTCTGCCCAATTCCAATTCTCACCACAATTTCAACAGCCATCAGCTCCTACCCAATTCCAGTTGCCACCACAGTTTCAGGCGCAGCAGGCGTTCTACCCTCAGTCAAGCTTCCAGCCTACATATGGCGAGTACCAAGGCGCTTTCGCTGTTCCTCCTCAGCCCTTGTTTGATTCTGCGAAATAGGCACCCGCTACTGCAACCCAAATTTCGCAGCAGGAAGAGGAGCTTTGAGTCGTTAATGGCTACGCGCTAGAGAAGTTCCGATTCGAGGATAGTAACAGCACTTTTAGCCACGTTGATGTCGCACAAGGAAACCATAGAGCCGCCATGGAACACCTTGTACACCTTGAACGACACCATGGCGGATTTCAATATATGTCTGTGTTAAAGTTATTTATTTGGAGAATCCATTCATCGCCTTCATAATCCAACCACCAGTAAGGAAGTGATCTCAATCTTGATGAGATCAACGGTGGGCTGATGGATAGAGACATGACCAGTGAATATAACACAATGCTATATATAAGATGGTTTCCCTTTATCGAAACATGGGAGTCGTACCAGAGAACTTGGAAATTGGTGACGCGTGTAGCATCGTAGAACAAGAAGGCCTTTTAAGAGCGCCTGCATAGTCCCTCGGAATGATCAAATTCTTGATTACTAGATATCCACTATCAGAATACACCCGAATCTCATCTAAAGAATATGTTCGCTATGCAAGAAGCAAGACAATGCCCTCGAAACGCGCTAGAAATGCTCCATCAAATCCTCAACATACAGATAGTTCCCCTGCACCTTGGTCTTCAATGAGAGGACCACCTATCCCTTTTGAAGTTCGTCTGACCTTGTATGATCCACTGTCTTCCTGTTCGTGCAGTCTTTTCTGGCCATGTTCACTGACATGGTTCACGTTATCGGTTGAAGTCGAAGGACTGACAGAGGGCGGAGAATTGCCAGAGGACAAGGGACAGGGAGCCACCAGCTCGGCGACGAGGCGATCTGCAAAGGTATCATACGGCTTGTACGGGATTTTCTTCCGCCGAATAGCAGGCCACTCCATAGGCATTGTCGCGGTCTTCGGGTCCCTGAGCGCATCCAGAAGCTCAGTGGTGATCTGGGCCTCGTAGAAAAGGATGTGTTCCTTATCTAAGGCGTTGGTCACAAGAAGACGTGACTGGACGCGAATCAGCAGGGCTCAACAGACTGTTAGCAAGTATTACCAGGCCAAAAAACATACTGTGTAGGTAACTGGGTCTGATGGTTTGAGCTTGCGCTCTTGAAGCTGCGCAAGAGCTAACAAGTGACACAGGAAATATGGATCTTCGGTCCATTCCTTCGGAGTGGTCTGGGCGACCCTCTTCTTACAGATCTCCCAGCCGACGTAGTTGACGAATCCTTTTGGACCAGGGCAAGGCCGAAATTGTCTGTCGCGAGCTCCATTGACGTCCGTGTAATGGACATAACCGACCACCGGAGGCGAGCTGTCATGGACGTGATCGATGGACCTTTCATGACGATGAAACACGCGATATTCCGGTTGGTGAACCAATCGGCCTTGAAAATAGAATGGAGCTCCTTTTCTGCTCAGTGGCGCCAGTCAGGCACCCATGGATAGGTGAATGGGGCAGTCTGTCAGACTGCAGTTCTTACCTAGGAGATGCAAATCTGCCTTCCTCGCCTGCCAAAATGTTGATGAGACGTTGCCGCTTGATGATAGGAGACAGGTGCATAGCTAAGTCTTTCACGTCATTCGGCTGCTTTGCAGAACGTCCTTGACTATGACCATCATCCCTGTTTCCAGTCGACTTAGTGCAGTCAAGAGTTGCGACGTCTTCGAATCGACACCCCACCAGATCGAGATGACGTGGGGTCCACTGAAGGGGTGGGACAAGAAAGTGATTATTATCGCGTAATATATCACGAAAAGGCTTTGGCCTAGGATCGGCCGCCATTATGCGAATGCCAGGCGAGATGTTGGAAGCGGAGAGGTTATCAATATGATCTTTCACCGCTTAGCAGGTAGCACACTTGAGTCCTGACCGCCTTCGGAAAACCCCGCCCCCGATGTTTCAGCCGCTTCGATGCTTTTTATCAGGTCCCCCGGTCCTGAGATTGGCCTCGTCGAAACAATTTAATGTGGGCTGTAGACAAACACAGAATTATAATTTCGTATCACCTGCTATATCAGTATCGAAGTCAGTATCGAAGAGAAACAAGGTGTAGACTCGGGGTAGTATAGTTACTGAGCATGCTGTGATGTGTCGGAGTCCAGGCTGGAGGACCTAATTGGGTTTATATTGGTGCCTTGATACCTTGTTTTGTAGTTAGTCAGCTTGCCCCCATAGTTAACTAAATTGCCAGATCCAGGGGCTTCATAGTAATCCAGACTTTATCACCCCATTGGTTGCGCCAAATATCCGCTGGACCCTAGTTTTCCGACATGATGTGATTCCGCACCTTTAAGGTCATTATTATACTGTGATCATTGAAATCACAATCTGGCAGTTCTCTAACCCGGTGTGTATAGACTCCTCTACCAATGATACTAGTGTCACAGATGGTCTAGTATTATGATAAGTGTATGATAAGTGTCAAGTCTGGGCCTTGCAAGAATGCCCTGATTTCATCCAGTACCGAGCGCAAATCAACGGGTGTGTGTTGAGATAGGATAGGGAGCAGGTTGCGCTTCGGCTCTCGCCGTAGCACGCGACATGCAAGCAAATGCGGCCGTCCCCAGTCACTGGACGCTACATGCTGTAGATCCAAGAATGATTTTCCATTCTCGGCTTGGAAACGAGTCCTGAAGGCAGATTCGGATACGACAGTGTTGAAATAAGGGGCCATGATTCAAGTATTAGTGGATGTACGAAAGGAATAATTTGTATTGCTGAATCCTTGAGATCATACTAAATACTTCGCGGTTGCTGCCCAACGCCTAGTAAGTAAGAGGAGAAGTTTCGTGCCCAACTTCCAACCAAGCAACCATTGCTAACCAAGCCCTGATGAGGCTGAAACATCGGGGCGGGGGTAACGATGCATCATGTGCTCTGTGCTCGCCTCCTTTATCCCGAGTCCTCCAGGGGCTTCGCTTTCGAAACCTCGATCGAGTCTATTCTCTTAGTCTTATGCACAAGGACTATGTACTCGATAAACCGTGCGTCTTCCTCAATTTGGCAAATTCTGCGAGTAAGTTTTGCTACTCCGCGAAGGAAAGTGAGACACGCCTTAGTCTAGTTCATCGACATCACCGTCTGCTCACAACTTGATCAGGCTCGGACGCGGCTCGGTCATCATGTTGGAAAATGAAGCATGAGACATCGACGCCCCTCCAAGACCTCCCACGTCCTTGGGAGCGCACGGCATCAAGACCCGAGAGAGGGGAGCAGATTTCTGGGTGGTCACGAAATCAGGCAGGTTGATAGTGCGCAGGTATCCATAGGAGTAGATCCTCGGATAGTAGCGTGGTAAACGCAAAAAGTTTTCCGGGAGATGAAGCGAGCGTTCTGGACCTTGATGCAGACCGGTTCCAAGGTTGCCAAGCTTTCTCTTCCGACTGGTTATTCAGCATCGCGACCACGGGATGGATAACGGGCTGCGCGGTCTGGACGTGCAGATCTTCATCCGTGACATAAACGGCGTGGGTGGGGAAAGGAAAACAATAACGGCGGTGCAGAATTAGATGTGTATATGGCGTATAGAGGACGTAGAGGACGGATAAAGTGTACTGCTGCATGCACTCCAAACCGTAGCGCCATGGAAAGTCAGGTACAGTCCTGACAGAAGACATATCTTGAGGCCGGGGAATTAAACGGAGCAACCCGAGTATAAACAGTACCCCACTTTGACTCGTCGGTTCTGGTCTGTTGTGCAGACTAGGATGTGCGGGAAAGTCGGAAAGGGATCAGCTCCAGCCACAACCGTGTACATATACAGAGAGGGGGGGAATTCGGAGAAATACTACGGAGTACGGAGACGGAGTAGTGAATTTAGCACAAGTGGGACGGGAAAAGGACCCTGGTTTCAATGTCCTCAATGGCCAGAACGGATGCATGTAAGCGCCCACCGAGAGATCTGAAACCACCAGCCAAGTGCTTCAGGTCCCGGCGCCAGTTTGACCTGTGAGTGTAGTCTTGGCACACGCTCGATGTCTCCACAGGCAAAGCAGTTGTGGAAGGAGAAGGTGATCACCCTCGACATGCACAGACGTCCTGCAGTCCCGTCACGACCCTACATAAACATAGGATAGATACGTCGAATCAGCATTGAATGGCAGTTGATCATCCCTTTTCTGCAAGGCACTAAACGAAAGAGGGGAAAGGTGCAAAAATAGTACTTTTTCTCTCTCTCCTATTGTCTATTTTTTCCCCTCTAATTGCAATTTATTACTCGCAAAGAATTGCACGAATCATAAGGTCGGACCCAGTACATCCACCGGTCGACAACAGGGACATCCGAGTGGGCCAATATGTAAGATTTTGGTATTCTATATATGACAGTACGTTACCTGTAAAGTATAACGAGTAGCGTAGAGCTCGGCCCCATCGCTGTAATATATACCTTTTGTAACTGCCGCCCTCCCAGCGCTTCTGCTCTAATAATAAGCATTGACGTTGTGTATCATTTCCCCCCCTTCTTCTTCTCTTCTCCTCCCACACATCAAACCTTCTTCACCTTCGTTTCTTTCTTCCGCTGTGCGAATTCAGAGGCTTAGCCGGCTGGTCCAGTTCAATCTCTGACGTCCTTTCTTTGCTGCTCTTTGTCCCGACTGAGGCTGGTTCCTCCTGTTTCTCTCCGAATCCTCGTCGCATTCGGTCGCTTGTGAATCACGACCCCTTTGCGCCGTGTCAATCACCCTCCTGTCGCTCGACTCTCTCCCCCAGAAGCGGCCTTGTTCATTGTGCTCTTGATTCAACACCTGTCGAATCATTTCAACGCGGTGAGTCGGTTTTGTGACTTCTTTGAATGTTTCGGGTAGATTCAGGAACAGGTCCGAAGCCACTACTTTGACCCTCCTATGTTTACAATCAACTTTATCTACCTGCCTCTTCCCGGTCGGAACTGATGTATAATCCATAGAGTGTGTGTGGAAACAATGTATACCCACCGCGGTACCCCTATGGCACCGCCACAAAAGCCGGAGACTTTCATGCTATCAACCGAAGCGCAGCAAAGCCTCCCACATGATGCGCAAGTCGCCCTGCAGCAAGTGGATAACCGTATGTCATTCGGGTATTGTTCAGCAAACGCTTGAAACTCGTGTTGACAAGACAATCCAGTGAAATACTTCCTTCTATCAGCCCCTGTCGACTGGCAACCTGATCAGCTCATCCGTCGTTTCCTCCTTCCAACCGGCGACTACGTCTCTTGCGTCCTTTGGTTAGTGCGGGCGACAATCGTCCAAGACATCCAGAGGCTGGGCTAACCTGGATCTTTTGCAGGAGCAATCTCTTCCACATCTCGGGTACTGACATCGTACGATGCCTCGCTTTTCGATTCCAGGCATTCGGCCGCCCCGTCAAGAACTCGAAGAAGTTTGAAGAGGGCATTTTCTCCGATCTGCGCAACCTCAAGGCCGGAACAGATGCGACCCTGGAAGAGCCCAAGAGCGGGTTCCTAGACTTTCTGTACAAAAACAACTGCATTCGCACCCAGAAGAAGCAGAAGGTCTTCTATTGGTACAGCGTTCCGCACGATCGATTGTTCCTGGACGCGCTGGAGCGCGACTTGAAGCGCGAGAAGATGGGCCAGGAAGCGACCACGGTCGCCGTCAGCGAGCCTGCCATGTCCTTCGAATTCGACTCGTCCCAGTCCCTGTACGAGCAATTGACCAAGGCTCAGCAAGCGAACTCGTCATCGTTTGCTGCCCACGCTGCCCACGCAAGTACGACATATGGCCAGCCCAAATCTCCCGTGGTTCGGACCGTTGACGCAATGCCTCCTCCCCAGATGGCTCACCCAGCGATTCCGCTACTCCAGGACGATTCGGGTCACCCGACGATGTACAGCCACCCGCAGATGCCCTTGTCGAACAACCTTGTCCAGAGCATCATTAAACGCGAGCAAGATTATGGCCCGATTCAGTATGACCGCAATGGAATGCCGCTCGCCCGCCTTCACCAGCGCCATTCCTCCATGCCCACCTTTTACGAATACTCGCCCGCCCCGTCCTTCGTCTCCTCCCAATATGAAGACTACAGCAACCGCGGTCTGTCCTTCGAGCCCCTCACCCCGCCGCAACACACGGTCGGACTCGGGGCGGAGCCGGCCTACATTGCGAACGAAGACACCGGGCTATACACTGCAATCCCGGATCTGTCCAGTACGGGACATGCCCCGTATAACCCTATGATGCAGCTGCCACCGTCCAACTTTGCCGCTGCCGGTCACTATCCTGCTGCTTCTCAGTCGTTTTCTTCTAATGCCTATTCGGTGATTGAGGGATCCCCGACATATAAACAGCGCAGGCGACGACCCTCAGTGACCCCAGGTCCCTCGAATGGCACCCCCGGTGTCATGACGGGCGCATCTCAAACTCCGTCCGCGCAGCCTCCTACCTACGCTGCCCACCGGCCCAGCGACCTTCGACGCTCCGTCTCTAGCTCTGTGGCTCCGGTTGCTGACAGCGACGAGACTCACCGTGATTTGTCGCGCACGTACCCGAGTGCAATGCTACCTCAGAAAGATCTTCTCAACGATATTTCGCGTCACGGGACTCCTCTACAGAGGCTGGAAGACAATCTTGAACAGCATTCTGTGCCAATGAGCCAACCTTCTGATGATTTGGCAGCACTCCCCACGAATGCAGCTATTGAGACGAGCGTTCAAAACAGCACCAGCCGCTCGGATCGCTCGGGTCCTGGCCCAGCTCGTCGAGCCAGAAGCGCCACTATGATGGAGTTGGGGCCGTACCCGCAAAAGTCGCATTCGTGCCCTATCCCCTCCTGTGGCAGACTCTTCAAGAGGTTAGAACATCTCAAAAGGTAAGCTCTCCAATCTATTTTTAGAACCGGTCCATTGTGGGGCCGTCATCTGCACAATGCCTTGGTGTGATGGTTTCGATTGCCGCCGACTGACTCGAGCGCTTAGACACGTGCGAACCCATACTCAGGAACGCCCCTATCCCTGTCCTTATTGCAGCAAGGCCTTCTCACGTTCCGACAACCTTGCACAGTAAGCTTACTCCCCGAGATACTCCTCGTTTCGAAACTGACTTTTTTTGCCAGGCACCGTCGCATCCATGAGGCTCAGCAGGACGGCCAACCCCCTATTGCACATGACGAAGACTTGGACGAGGCAAATGACTTTGAGTCCGGCGAGGAGTCATCACCACCTGGTCCCACGCACACCATGGTCAACATGCCCACGATGACAACCATGGGCTCATCCATGAGTATGCCATCGGCTGTGCCGAACATGGTGGCACCTCAGATGATCGCCCCCCAACTTCTTCAGCATATGTAAGCGCATTGTCTTTTGGGGTCTACAGGCGTCTAAGCGTCCTGATCTAGCGTGCTTGTAATCTTTTTTATGCGACATCTGCATACCATTCTTCATGTTATTTTCTTTGTTCTCTGTACTGGGACGTCGGCTTGTGCTTTGTTTTATGGAACTTCTTGCATTTTTGTTACGTCTTTGCCACCTGCAGACAAAAAGCTGCCTGGCGGGTACGGGCACTTGGGGCGTATACTTTTAGTCCGGGAAACACGTTAGGGTATGGACGGATCTGGTTTGCTGTGCCTTTCTGGAATATCAGGTATCTTTCAGGAGGAGCGGGCTTGTGTGCCGTTTTATGCGGCTTGCAAATACTATAGACATCTAACGAATCTCAGTTGATAAAAACCGTCAAAAATGGTTCCATTATTATAGGTAGTACACCTCTTCAGGTAAACTAGACATGGTTCTAATCATAGAATGCATACGTGATTGTCACGTGGACTGACGTCGCACGGAGCTCGGAAAGTCAAGCTCGTCCTACAATCTCAGGAACCACGTTCTTTCGCTAAAGCAGTCAGGTCCACAGCTGATTGCTACTGTACAGAATCATATCAAATCGTGAAGTACCGCGTCATGTCCGGCATTCCGATCACTGCCCCATGACTCGATGCCTCGCTGTACAGTTCCTACCTGCTGATTTGTCGCGCTTACGCCCCCAAGTTCGCTAGCTGATCATATTACCATTGCGGCCTGACTTTCCACCTCCTATTGAAACCCCGAGTTTTTCACTGCATAGTTTCCATGATCCCCCTTTGTCCCCGTTGACCCTCCCCCGCGTTTGGTTCACAGTGGGTCGCCGCTTACCACAATAGTCCCAGGGAGGGCGGAAATCGAGAACGAGCTATATTTGCGGGGTGCCGCGCACGGAGATGGGGCCAGAACAGGGCGAGGGATCCCCGAGGGATTCCATTCATCATGCTGATGAGTCCTCTAAGAGTGGATGGTATTTGCTTTTGCTTACGGTGTCTATCGGAGGGTATGCTCTGTCTTGTTTTGTATTGGGCATTCTAGCTCTTCCCATGTTATCTTCTTTTTTGGATTGATGCTGACATGCTCCACTGGATTCAGATTACAGATTGTTTGGTCTGTGGAATTGTCTAATGGATCGGTGAGTTATGGGTCTTTGCTCCCAGCACGCGGGATTGTACAACTTACTAATTTGCCTTTCTGCACAGCCCTTCCTACTCTCCCTTGGAATGAGCAAGTCGCTCCTCGCTTTTCTTTGGATCGCTGGGCCCTTGACCGGTACGTTGGTACAGCCGTACATCGGCATTCGAAGCGATAATTGTCGCATGTCATGGGGCAAGAGGAAACCATTCATGGTTGTTGGAGGCGCTGCGACGATCTTATCATTGCTCGCGCTTGCATGGGTAAAGGAGATTGTTGGTGGATTTCTATCCATATTTGGTGCCGATCCTGCCTCAAATGAAATGAGGATTGTGGTTATCATTGTGGCTACGGTCCTTATGTATTGTCTTGATTTTGCTATCAATACCGGTTCGTTTCCTCCGTTCCTTTGTGGAGAGCTTGCTAATAGTTCAATACAGTGCAAGCTGGGATTCGTGCCTTCATTGTCGACAACTGCCCCGCTCATCAACAGGAACTGGCCAACGCTTGGGCTAGCCGGTTGACAGGCGTTGGCAACATCCTGGGGTACATCTTCGGATATATGGACTTGCCCAAGGTCTTACCATTTTTGGGGAATACTCAATTCAAAGTTCTGTGCGCACTTGCTTCTATCTTTCTCATAGCCACACTGTCCTTGAGCTGTTCCTACATCCAGGAGCGGGATCCAAGGCTCGATGGACTGCCACCTTCCGACGGACTTGGCCTCGTCTCCTTCTTCAAGCAGGCATTCAAGTCTATCCGGAATCTACCACCACAAATTGCCCGAGTCTGCGAAGTACAAGTTGCCGCATGGGTAGGCTGGTTCCCATTCCTCTTCTACTCCACAACCTATATCGGCCAGCTTTACGTCAACCCGATTTTCGAGGAGCATCCCTATCTTTCGAATGATGAGATCGACAAAACATGGGAGGATGCAACTCGAATTGGCACATTCGCCCTTTTAATCTACGCCATAATCTCATTTATCGCCAACGTCACCCTCCCGTTATTTGTCGTTCCCACATATGGCCAGAGGGAGCCCGTTGCACAGCACGAAGAACATGAAAATCAATCCGATGAGGAAGAGGAGCCTCTTCCACGGCGCTTATCATTTTCAAGCATGCCAACAGGCACCGCAGAGGAGCCACTGCTTGACGCAACCCGCGTCAAGAGTGTCGATACTGGAAAACCGACATGGCTTTCGCGCTTGCAGATACCAGCCTTGACACTTCGTCGAACCTGGCTCCTATCTCACATATTATTTGCACTTTGCATGTTCAGCACATTCTTCATCTCCTATTACCCAGCCGGATCCATTGTCATTGGACTTGTCGGGATCTCATGGGCTGTTACTCTATGGGCGCCCTTTGCATTGATCTCTGCCGAAGTCTCTCGCATCGAAGTCCAGCGCCGGTTGAACCGCCATAGGGCTGCGTATACAGAGGGCTCCGCTACACAACACGGTACTGCTTCTGGGTCTTATGTGCCGTCTATCGACCACGATCATGAAAGTCACGGTGTCAGCGAAAATGATCCCGAGCAGGGGCCCAAGTGCGAACTGGACGAGAATCTTATACAAGCCGGTATCGTCCTCGGCATCCATAACGTGGCCGTTTCATTCCCGCAGATCTTCTCCAGTCTTGCCTGCAGCGCCATCTTCAAGGTGGCTCAGAAACCGCGAGGAGCACCCTGGGATGATAGCGTGGGCTGGGTCCTACGATTCGGCGGGTGTGCAGCATTGGCTGCAGCGTGGCTCACCAGGAAACTATCCGAGGGGTCTCCGCGAAGTCCACGATAGTAGCATGACGCGGCCCTTATCGGAGCTAGTTCTGATGTAGTACGGACAGGGCGCAGGGCGGTGCAGTCGCCAGCCTAAGCCTGGATAACGTAGGGGCCCGGAGTATGAAATTACAATGATAACTTTTTTGTCAGTTTCTTAGTATCCATCTTAGCATAGAAAATCCATTGAGGTAATGTACCCCTGTCGAGTCGAAGCATCTAGAAAAAAGAACAGCGCCTCAGCCCGCTCAACCCGCTTCTTGGCAGTTGCTCACGTGTCAGATTCACTGAATTACAGTGACGATACTGCCGATAAACACCCGACTTCACCGCTTTTGTGCCCAGAACCACACGTAAATGTAATTATTGTATTTCGTCCTGTACTTCGTATACATAACCGCATCCCTCTCATCTGCTCAGATTCCACTTTAGAACTGTCACCGCGATCCTGGTTCAACATTACAGTTACCCTTGTTCTCACTGCTCTATTATCCCCGATCAATGGGATTATGCGCACCTGGTCTTGCCCGTTCAGACTAGCGAGAGCTAACTGCCAGGTGTCCGTGCCATTGCTCGGAGACTCCTAAGAGTCCAGCCGCGATGGCTAGCCAACTGATGGGCGAGGCCTTCCACGCTCTGCTACGTATGTCGCTGTGCTTGGCTCTGTGAATACCTACTAATTTGGACTCTTATAGGGCGAGCGTCAGAAGATACTGACCCCGATGGTACGCGTGCACCGAGCTTCCCTTCCCCCCTCGTTGATGACGATGTATCCCTATTCCATGCGATGCAGTGACCTGACCATGACTCCGGACTACAGATTCTCCCGAAGCGGGCTCAAAGGAGATTACCAGCTCCTGGGCGCTGTTCATTATGATCATGCTGTTGATGTTTGCCTTGTTCACGAGTTACATCCTGCAGCAGAGGAAGATCCAAGCTGTGCATGAGACTGTATTGTCGATTTTCGCAGGTACGTGGTGCCCTGAAACACACTAGGAACTCATTGTCTGTGCAATATCTTGGACTAACACATTTCCAGGGATGTTCGTCGGGCTTGTCATACGACTCACCTCATCCACGCTTCAAGACAGTGTCGCCTTTGACTACCAGTTCTTCTTTAACCTCCTTCTACCACCGATTATCCTTGCCTCCGGCTACGAACTTCACCAATCAAACTTCTTCCGCCATATTGGCACAATTCTTACCTTTGCCTTCGCTGGCACTTTCATCTCGGCCATTGTACTCGGCCTGGTTCTGTACCTATGGACGCGAATCCCGCTGGACGGGCTGAACATTTCCTTTGTCGAGGCAATTTCCGTCGGCGCTACGCTATCTGCTACCGACCCTGTCACCATCTTGGCTATCTTCAATCTCTACAAGGTCGAGCCAAAGCTGTATACCATCATCTTCGGCGAGTCGATTCTGAATGATGCCATTGCCATTGTCCTGTTCGAGACGGCGCAGAAGTATGCTGAGAATGATGCTGGCTCTTTGACTTTCCTTCATCTTTTTGAAGCTACCGGGCTTTTCTTACTCGTGTTCTTTGGTAGCATGTTGGTTGGTATCGTGGTGGGAATCGCTACGGCGTTGGGTCTAAAATACACTTTGGTTCGGCGCATGCCTAAGATCGAGAGTTGCTTGATTATTCTCGTTGCCTACGCCAGTTATTTCTTCTCCAACGGCGTGCATTTATCTGGTAAGTTGGTCGGATCTTTTTTTTCTTTTTTTTCTTTTTTTTTTTTTTTTTTTTTTTTTAAAAG